>Ga0302229_10000026_pt1 | contig 142085 bp, 129 predicted proteins | sample II_Palsa_N1_3_FD_193518 | JGI IMG/M metagenome (GOLD analysis project Ga0302229, IMG submission 193518) | Peat permafrost microbial communities from Stordalen Mire near Abisko, Sweden - II_Palsa_N1_3 | ecosystem: Environmental > Terrestrial > Soil > Palsa > Peat permafrost | place: Sweden... | reverse complement strand
TTATTGTCATTTCCCGGTCCCTGCTGCAGATGTCGCCCAACTTGTGACGACCGTTCCGTCGGAATTTACAACAACAGTGGCGTCACTTCCCGTGAACCTAAATGTTGGGCCGTATGGTGATGGTGCGTATTGGATGTTGCTCGGATTACTCCACGCGGAATCCAGAGCAGCCTGGCTTACTCCTATGCCCCCATCGCGGCTAGCAATTTGGGACAGTGCATGATTCGAGTATCCCGTAATTTGGGTGGGTGCTCTTGCGCCGGCCGCTTGTTCTGCGGACAACTGCATATTTAGCCGCAATCCGTTTAAGGCGCTACGGGCGCCACTATCGAGAGCCGCCGACGGGCACATGGCACGAGCAGCAGCGCCCACCCCTCTTGCAAGCCTGCCCGCAGCCATAAACTCCAATGGGGTAACCACCGTCTGAATGGAGTCATCTCCAGGCGCGTTCACCTGATCGATGTTTACGCCGGTGAGCAAATATCCGATGAATTCAGCATTGTCGCTTGCCCGGGCATCCCAATTCACACCATCGTTATTCACAGTCCCTGCGATCTGCCTCCCGTCTGGGTCGACATAGCTCAACGGGTTGTTACCGACGGCTGCATAAGTGCTGATGCCTCCGGCCAGTCCTTCTGGATCACTCTGCCCGAAGCGCCACGTATAGGGGTTGCGCGTTCGATAGCCGTTGTTATTCAGCCCTGTCTCGGCGTCGTTGTACTCACCAGCGGAACGCAGGTTAAGCACATAGCCGGTGCTTGATGTCGGCTGCAACTCCTCAAACGCATTCCCTTGATACGGCAGCTGCCAGATCACCGCGCCCGCACTATTGGTCACCGCCCTCGGCGTATTTAGCTGATCAGCGGTCACGTAGTTGATCGTGCTGGTCGTCACGCTGCCATTAATGGTGTTGTCCACCACTGCCACCGGTAGCCCACCCAGCCAGATGTAGTCTCTGTTGGTGGTGCCGTATTCGCCGATCAGCTGGCCAGACTCGTTGTAGGCGTAACGCTCGCTCACGTTCTGCGGGAAGTTTGCCACCTTGCCGATACGCTCTCCCAAGGCGTTGTACGTGTAGCTGGCGACCGTCTGGCCATTGAGTTGCACCAACGTCAGGCGGTTTCGCCCGTTGTACGCGAAGCCGTACGTGTTGCCGCCCATCACGCTACCGGTGGTGTTGCCGTTAGCGTCATTGGCTTGGGCCGCATTGCCGATACTGGCCAGCTGATGGGTGCCGGTGGTGTAGAGGTAGGTACCTGTGGCCAGACCGGGCGCCGTCTTACTCAGCCGATCGCCGGTCGGATTGTAAGTGACGGTTTCCAGCGCGGTGCCGTTGTCGGTGATGCCGGTGAGCCGATATAGCGGATCGTAGCTGTACGTCTCCGTGGCCGGGTTGGCGCCTGGGGCGTTGCCCAAGGCGACGATGTCGCCCATCGCATCGCGAGCAAAATGCAGGTTCAGCGCCGGACTGGTCAGGTCGGTGAGCCGGTAGTTGGCGTCGTAGGTCCGCGTGATGGTCTGCCCATTGCCCAGGGTGTAGCTGCTGATCGGCCCGAACGGCAGGTAGCTGATGGCGCTGACCACGGTGGGCGACGCGTTGGTAGCACCGCTAGGCGTGACGGTTACACCGCTGACATGCCCGTCGGTGTCGTAAGTGTAGCTGATTGCGGTCTGGTCGGGCGTGCTCACACCGCTCAGTCGATCGGCTGCTGTATAGCCATAGTTCGTAATGTCGGTATAGCCCGACAGCAACTGCATCTTCTGAATGACGTTGCCGCGACCGTCGTAACAGAACACCGTCGTGACGACACCCTCCACCACCCTCGTCAGTCGGCCGATCTGATTCGAGGCACTGCAGCCCGTTACTGAGTTGGCTTCGTCGTAGGTGTAGGTGACGTTGAGTGCAGTGTTGGTGTAGCTGGTGCTGACAGGCCGATTGTCCGCGTCATAGGTCGACGTGCTGACGTTCCCGTTCGCATCGGTATGCGTGAGGCGATCGCCGGCTGCATCGTAGGCATCGATGCTGGTGCCGGTATCCGGGCTTTGCAGCTGTGTGCGGTCGCTGAGCCCATCGTAAGAGTAACTGGTCGTGAGGGCTGTGGGGTCGGTAACGCCTGCCAAGCGATCCAGTGCATCCAGGCTGACGGTTGTCGTGGTGTTCGTCGTGGCCGGGTCAGCGCCGTTGTAGTTGGCGATCGTGCTGGTGAGGCGGTTTAGCGCGTCGAAGCCCTGCTGACTTTGGTAGCCCAGCGCGTCGGCGCTGTGGATCAGGTTGCCGTTGGCATCGTAGCTTCCGCTGGTGCCGGCACTGAAAACCGTCTGACTGAGGCCGTCGATGATGGCGGTCAGCTGACCCAGCGTGTTGTAGGTGCGTGACTGGCTTTGCATGACCGTGCCCGAGGCCGTCGTGACCTGCTCCGCGGTCTTGTTACCAGCGGCATCCAGTGTGTAGTGGAGATCGTTGCCCTGCGCATCGGTGATGTCCGTCAGGCGATGTGCCGCGTCGTAGGTCAACGTGGTAATCACGCCATCGGGATCGGTGACCGAGGCGACGGCACCGTATGGCGTGTAGCCCAACGTCGTGGTCGCGCCACCGACGCTGCGCGAGGCGAGCCAGCCACGCGGTGTGTAGGTGCGATCGGTGTTGATCCCGTTGGCGTCGGTGGTCCGCGTGATACGCCCTGCCCCATCGTACGAAGCAATGGTGGTGGTGTGACCCAAGGCATCAGTCACTTGATAAAGATCACCGGCTTGGTAACAGGCCGCACCCGGTGTGCCGCAGCTCGTCGCGCTGCTGGTCATGTAATAGCTGTAGGTCGTGGTCTGGGTGAGATCCGTACGCGGGCCGGTGACGCTGAGCAGTAGGCCGACCAGCGGACACTGCATACCGTCCACGGCGGTGCAGTAGGTGTAGGTCCAACGACGTACACCGGCCGGCACGGTGCCCGTGGCAGCACAGGTATAACCGCTCGCCTGCACGGGATCGATCTCACAACGCGCCAGCGGCTGGCCGACCGTGTTGTAAACCCACCCGGTGTTAGCCACCGTGGTGCCACTGGCATTCGTAATGGTGCTTTGCAGCGGCACGCGTAGTACGGTATTCCACGTCGTGTTCGTCGTGCGCTGACTCGAGGTGCCCGACGCATCGACCTCTGTATCCAGCAGCCCGTTGGCCGCGTAGTTCGTCGTCGTGAGGTTGCTGTTGAAGTCCGTGGTCGAGGCCGGATAGCCGTTGCCGTCAAACGTTGCTGCGGCGTTGGGCTGACCGCATGTCGGACCACAGGGTGCACTCACCGCACTGGTATACACCGAGCCGGACGGCACGACAAAGCTCAAGGTCGTCTGCGCACCAGTGGGGTAAGTGACCGAGGTGGTGCCGCTGCTGTTGTATGTCACCGAAGTGAGGTCCACCGGCGCCGTGCCCACGACCGCAAGCTGCGAGGTGATGGCCCGACCTTCATTGTCATACCCAATGGTGGTGTAACGCACTCCTGCTTCATCCACGATGCCGGTCATCGCACCGGGCCATACCGTGTCTTCGGTAAGGTTGCTCTCGTTGTAAATGTATTGCCGTGTGCTCTGATCCGGGTAGGTGACCTGGGTGAGCGTTCCTTTGGTGTAGCCGTAGGTCAATACCCCACCGTTCGGCAGCGTGACGGTGGAAACGAGGCTGCTGCTGTTATAGGCAAAGGACAGTTGCCGACCGCGCGGATCGACCACGGTGAGCAGCAGACCGGCGACCGGTGCGATGGAGGTCGGTGTGCTCGCCGTACTATAGGTCAGCGAGGTGGTCAGCTGATTGGGATCCTGAATGGAAGTCAGTTGCCCGCTGCTGTTGAAGTATTCGTGATTGCGGGTCGACGCCTCAAAAAACGTCCAGCCCGTGCTCGTGGTGGTGAGGCTATCAGGAATACCGGAAACCGCGGTCCAGGCGGTGCCGCTTGCAGTGAAGACAACGATCCGGCCATCGGGGCGATAGACCGTAGCCGTCGTGACATTGCCCGAGGTGACGTAATCCAAACTGCGGTCGAAGCTGTGCCGCCAATGGGCACCGATTTTCGCGGAGGTGACGTCAATCTGGCTGTTGTAGTAACGATGAAAACCCAGCGCACCTAAGTCGACATCCTCATCGTCGTGATATTCGTTGCCCGTACCCAGCGTGATCGGATCGCCCGCACAGCTGCAGGACGGCCCCATCGTTTGCCCCGCAACACCGGGCGACGTAGGGTCAACAAACTGCCAGTAGGCGGCGCCGTAAGTTGGCCCTGCCAACAGGATGGCAGTAGGAGGAGACGGAGGTGGAGGTAGAGTACATTCATAAGTCCAGGAGGGTTGGGGAGGGTAAAATGCGAGATATGACTGACAAGCCTCATACGCTTGGTATTCCGTTTGATACGGGTTCGCGTTTGCAGTCGCAGGTAGACACAAGAGAATCGCGGCGAATAAAAAAAGCGCAGCTGCCGACGAGAACCCTGGGGTGAATCGACTACCCCTCCGTGGTCCACGCCCTCTTCGATCAAGCACTGTGCAAAGAAGTGCTCGCATCGCAACGCGTACGAAATCCATTTAGTTCCCCTGGGTGACCCGTTTCTAGGCGGCAGTTCGGATCACGTAGAGCCCCTCTGTCTCGCCGCGCCGAACCACTTTTATAGTAGGGCTTCGCCTTTTCGATCGTGCCTGTCGAAAGCTACAGCTTGTTCAGTCGAGCAGTATGAGGTACCAGCCTCAGCTTACTCGTAGCATGCTTGCGCATTTAATGACCTTCCTTGGTGTTGACGTGCCGCGGCAGATCGCCCTTCTTCTTTACTGGACTCCGCAGCCCTTACGCAGATCATCACTGAATTCTCGAACAAGCGGCAGTTCGGGTGAAACGCTTGCTGTGCGCGCGCCCTCGTTTTCTTTTCAGGAAGGGATGATCGTTCACGGCTCGAGTGTGCGAATGGCCAGTCATCGCGGAATTCGCCCATCACGCCAGCTAGAATGCCGGTCACGCCCTTACCCGATGACCCGCATGCAACCCGTCAGCAAAGCTCGTCTGCAGATCCATTTCTGCGTGTTGCTGTGGGGCTTCACTGCGATCCTCGGCAAGCTGATTACGCTGCCGGCGCTGCCGCTGGTGTGGTGGCGCATGTTGTTGGTGGTGGTGGCGCTGTTGCTGATGCCGAAGGTGTGGCGCGGGCTGCTCGCGATGCCTGCGCGGCTGCGTTGGGCGTATGCCGGTATCGGCGTGCTGGTGTCGCTGCACTGGCTGAGTTTCTATGCCGCGATCAAGTTGTCGAATGCGTCGGTTGGCGCCACCTGCATTGCGCTGGGGCCGGTATTTCTGGCCTTCATTGAACCGTGGATTGCGCGCCGTCGATTCGATCCACGCGAACTGATGATCGGCATTGCAGTGGTGCCCGGCGTCGCGATGGTGGTCGGCGGCGTGCCGCATGGCATGCGATTGGGCATTGCGGTGGGTGTGCTGTCGGCGCTCTTCGTGGCGCTTTTCAGCTCGCTCAACAAGCGGCTGGTGGAACACGGCGATCCGTTGACGGTGACCTGCATCGAGCTGGGTACCGGCACCGTGTTTCTCACCGTGCTGGCACCGCTGTTGCCGCATACGGGCGCCGCCTTCATGCTGCCGAATGCGCATGATGCGCTGCTGCTGCTCGCGCTGTCGTTTGGCTGTACGTTGCTGCCGTTCACGCTGGCGCTGGTGGCGCTGCGTCACTTGAGCGCGTTCGGCACCCAGATGGTGACCAATCTGGAGCCGGTCTACGCGATCGTGCTGGCCATCGTGCTGCTCAATGAGCAGCGCCAACTGGACGGCTGGTTCTACGCTGGCGTGGCGGTGATCCTCGCCGCAGTATTCATGCATCCACTGCTGCATCGACAGGGCCGACAGCCGACGCAACCGGAGCTGATCGGCACCACCGAGAGTCACGGCATGGTCGAGTGATCTGCGACATGAGCACCATGTGACGCAGCGATGCTGTCGCGCAGGTGATCGATAAAGGCACGCACTTTTGCCGGCGCCTGCCGCCCGGGATAGACCGCGTGGATGCCGCCCTCGGGCAGTCGGTATTGCGTCAGCAGCACGACCAGCCGGCCCGCACGGATATCGGCTTCAGCCAGATAGTCCGGCAGCACGCCGACCCCGGCGCCCGCCAGCACCAACGCGCGCACTGCTGCCGCGTTGTTGGCCTGCGCCACTGGCCGCATGCGCACTGTGCGTCGCTTGCCGGCGCTGCTGATGAAGGTCCAGCGCAGTGGCGAGGGCAGCACCGACAACGCGATCCAGCCGTGCGTGGTCAGTTGCTCCGGTTGCCGTGGCGTGCCGCGCACTGCCAAATAAGCCGGCGTGGCCACTACCAGCTGACGGAAGCCACCCAGCCTGATCGCTCGCAGGCTCGAGTCACGCAGCCAGCCGATGCGGATCGCCAGATCGAAGCGCTCGGCGATCAGGTCACTGAGCTGGTCACCGATCACCAGGTCCGCCTGCACCGCCGGATGCCGCTGCATGAAACTGGCCAGCGCCGGCGCCACCACGGCCATGCCGTAGTCAGTGGATGTGGTGAGGCGCAGCGTGCCGCGTGGCGTATCGCGGCTCTCACCCACTCGCTCGATTGCCGCCTCCGCCTCGGCAAGGATGCGCGCGCAATCCGCATGGAACACTGCCCCTGCCTCGGTCAATGACATTCTGCGTGTACTGCGCACCAGCAGGGTCACACCCAACTCCCGCTCCAGCCGCGCCAGATGCTGACTGACCATTGCCTTGGTCAAACCAAGCTGCTCAGCCGCCGCGGTGAACGAGCCGGCACGCACCAGAGCCACGAACACTCCCCATCGATTGAGATTGACCTCGGCCGTCATGCGTCACCTCACTGTAAATAATTACTTTACAGTGAATTATGTATTGACGCGTTTATCGATCCAATAGGCCGGCGCATGCTGTGCTCCATGAATCACCTGCCTCGGAGACACTCCATGAAAATTGCACTGTTCGGCGCCACCGGCCACATCGGTCAGGGCATTCTCGATGAAGCGCTGTCACGCGGTTACGAAGTGGTCGCCGTTGTACGCGACCCTGGCCGCCTTGCTCAGCACGATGACCAGCTGAAGGTCATCACGGGTGATGTCGCCCAGGCAGCCAGTTGGCTCGATGCCGTGCGTGGCGTGGACGCCGTGGTTGCCAGTCTGTCGGCCCGGCGCGACGGCAACCCCGACAGCCTGCCCGCCAACGCCAGTGTGTTGCTGGACAACCTGCCCAAGGCTGGTGTGAAGCGATTGCTGTGGGTGGGTGGCGCTGGTTCGCTGGAAGTCGCCCCGGGGGTGAGAGTGATTGACGACCCGCACTTCCCGGCAGCGTGGAAACCGGAGGCCGAGGCGCAAGGTGCCGCACTGGAGGTATTTCGTGCCAGCAAGGCCGACGTGGATTGGACGTATATAAGTCCAGCTGCCTTGATCCAGGATGGCGAGCGCACGGGTAAGTACCGGGTTGGTGGCGATCAGCTGTTGGTTGATGCCAAGGGCGAGAGCCACATCTCTGTTGCCGACTATGCGGTCGCGCTACTCGACCGTATCGAGCAGCATGATGCGCTGCGCCAGCGCATCGCGGTGGCCTATTGAGTAGTTACGCAGGGTTGATTCGGCCCGTGGTGGTTTCCCGCGGGCCCTTCGACTTCGCTGCGCTACGCTCAGGGTGAACGGTTCGATAAGTTACGCGCAGGCCCTTTAACTCCGCTGTGCTGAGTTCAGGACGAACGGTTCAATAGCCTCCCGCATGCCCTTCGACTTCGCTGCGCTGCGCTACGCTCAGGGTGAACGGTTGATACGAAGTATTTGTGGACCGGATCTTTTTTGGGCCGGATTAATAGTCGCGACCGGTATCAGTAGTCGTGGCCGGGATCGTTCAGTGGCTGGCAGGTGCAGCTGAACTGGTTGGCGCTGCCGGCATGGCCATGTCGTGCATCGCCGATGAATCGGGGTGCTCGCCATGCATCGGTTCCATGTCGTCGTCGGGTGGCGCCTTCGCCACGATGGCCTTGTATTCGGCGGGCGACAGGTCGGGCAGTTTCTGCAGGAACGCGACCATGCTCCAGATCGTGGCGTCATCGTGACTGCTGCCCCACGCCGGCATCGCGCTCATCTTGATGCCGTGCTTGATCACCCAAAACGCTTCCTTCGGATCAACCCGCTGCTGCGACAGGTCCGGCGGCTGGGGATACAGGCCTGGTCGTATTTCCGAATCCTTCATCCCCGGCTGCAGATGGCAGCCGGTGCACATCGCCGCGTACTGGCCGGCGCCCTTGAGGATCACCGCCTCGTCGCCGAGATCGGCCGGCACCACAAGATCGCTTGCGTGATGTGCGATCGAGCGCTCGCGTGCGAACTGCAACGCAGCGTAGGTGGATTTCCAGTGCGGGCTGTCGGCGCCCACGTTGTACCAGCCGGCTGCGACGAAGCCGATGATCGCGAGCAGTCCCAGCGACAACAAAGTAAGCAGATATTTCATGTGTGATTCCTGTTGGCCTGACTTGCGTCGAATCTCAGCTTTCGCTTCAGGACTTGCGGCCATGGCTCCTCCCCCTGCTTGCAGGGGGAGGTTGGGAGGGGGTGCTCTTCAGCACGTCCGAGGCAAGAGCTTTACCCCACCCCAACCCTCCCCTGCAAGCAGGGGAGGGAGCCAAAAGCCAACCTGGCTGAGCTTCAACACTAATCAGGCCCGATGACGAGATGAATCAGAACCAGAACCGCACGCCGGCTACGACGGTAGTCTCGCGCGTCGGCAGGTCGTCTGGTTGGTTGTCGAAGCGACCGAAGTGTCGCGTCCAGTCGATGCCCAGATACGGCGCGAATCGGCGGCTGAATTCGTAACGCAGGCGCAAGCCAGCTTCCGCTTCGGAAAGACCCGAGCGGACATCACGCTGCGGATCGTCCTTGCCGTAGAAGTTCAGCTCCAGATTGGGACTGAGGATCAACCGCTGGGTGAACAGCAAGTCGTAGTCTGCTTCCAGCCGCGCCGCCGTACGCCCCTGCGGACCGGCGTAGAACGTTGCCGCGAGGGCAAACCAGTACGGCGCCATACCCTGCACACCCGCCGCTGCCCACTCGCGCGACGGGCCCTGACCGAAGTCGTGGCGCGCGCCCAACTGCCAGTCCCAGAACGTCGACGTGGCGTGGCTCCACAGCAGATCGGCGCTCGCATCGAGGGTGCCGTCGCGATCATGCTCGCCTTCGCTCTTCAGCCACAACTTGTTCAGATCATCACCCCACCAGCCTTCGGCGTTCCATGCCGTGCTGTCTTCGCCGCTGCCGGCGCCGCGATACTCAAGACGATCAAACAGCCACATCCCACGCGTCGCCTGGTCATTCATCTGCATCATGTCGACCATCTGTGCGGGCGACATCGACGGCAACGTCTGCTGCGGTGCCGGCGGCGGCACATGGTTGTTCGGAGCACGCTCCGCAGGCATCAAGATGAAGTGATCGGAGGGTAGCTGTGGTGACGCGACGCTACTCGGCTGCGCTGCTGTCGATGCCAACGGATGATGATGGTTTGCCGCTGCAGCCTTGCTGACTGGCTTCGGCTTCGGTTTCTTCTGCGGCATGTCCATGCCAGGCATGTCCTGCATCGACATCCCGGGCATCGCTGCCGCTGCGCTACTGGATGACGTCGGCATCGCCTGCATGTCGTGGTCTGCCTGCTGCGCCACGGCCGTACTGCCGAACGACAGCAGCGCAAGGATCGCGACGGCCAGCCTCCTTCGCACGCTCATGCCACCACCACCTCGCGGAACATGCCCGCCTCCATGTGGTAGAGCAGGTGGCAGTGGTAGGCCCAGTGGCCCAGCGCATCCGCGCTGACGCGGTAGCTCAACTGCTGCGCCGGTTGCACTACCACGGTGTGCTTGCGCAGCTGGAACTCGCCGTGCGGATCCTCCAGCTCGCTCCACATCCCATGCAGGTGGATCGGGTGGGTCATCATGGTGTCGTTGATCAGGGTGACTCCCACATGCTCGCCGTACTTCAGTCGTAGCGGCTGCGCCTCGGAGAAACGCGTGGCATCGAATGACCACAGGTAGCGCTGCATGTTGCCGGTGAGGTGCAAGCGGAGTTCGCGATCCACTCGCGGCGAGATCGGCGCATCGAGCGTCCGCAGGTCGGCGTAGCTCAGCACGCGACGACCGTTGTTGCGCAGGCCGACGCCAGGATCGTCGAGGTTCGTGCGCGGTTGCGGCACACGCATGTCTGCTTCTACACCGGTCCGCAGCGGCGCCGACGGCAACGGCGTGCCGGCTTGCTTCATCGCGGCCTGATTCATTCCAGCGTGGCCCATCGACATAGCACCCATGCCTGCCATGTCGTGCCCCATCCCGGCCATCGACATCGGCCCCATCATGTCGCTCATCGTCAGTAATGCCTTGGGGTCGAGCAAAGGCAGCTCGGCCGTCATGCCCATGCGCGGTGCCAGCGTGCCCCGGGCGTAGCCACTGCGATCCATGCTTTGCGCGAAGATCGTCCATGCACGGTCGGCCGATGGCGTGACGATCACGTCATAGACCTCAGCGGTGCCGATGCGAAACTCATCCACGCTCACCGGCTCCACGTCCTGTCCGTCGACGGCCACCACGGTCATCTTCAGCCCCGGAATGCGCACGTCGAAAAACGTCATCGACGCGCCGTTGATGAAACGCAGACGAACTTTTTCGCCGACATCGAACAGACCGGTCCAGTTGCCGGCCGGCGCGTGGCCGTTCATCAGGTAGGTGTAGGTCATCGCGGAGACATCGGCCAGATCGCTCGGATCCATCCGCATCTGCTCCCACATACGCCGCTCGGCCAGTGCGCCATGCACGCCCTGCTTGCTTGCGTCTTGCATGAAGCCGCCAGCGGTGGGCTTGCCGACGTTGTAGTAGTCGCTCTGCTTTTTCAGGTTTGCGTAGACGCGTTCCGGATCGGTGTCACTCCAGTCGTTGAGCATCACCACATAGTCACGCTCGGTGCGATGACGCTCGCCATCGCGCGGCTCGATCACGATCGGGCCATACAGTCCGGTCTGCTCCTGAAAGCGCGAATGACTGTGGTACCAGTAGGTGCCGCTCTGGTTCACGCTGAAGCGGTACAGGTACTCGCCACCCGGCGGAATGCCGGCGAAGCTCAGTCCCGGCACACCGTCCATGTCGGCCGGCAGGACGATGCCGTGCCAGTGGATCGAGCTGGCCACTGGCAATTGATTGCGCACGCGCAGCGTGATCGTGTCGCCCTGTCGCCAGCGCAGCAGTGGCGCCGGCAGTTGGCCGTTCACCACGGTGGCGATGCGGCGATGCCCGGTGAAATCGACCGGCAGTTCACCGACCGTCAAATCGAAATGGGTGCCGCGCAATTCGGCACGCGATGCTGCCGACTGTGCGAACGACTCGCTGCTACGCAGGCCCAGCGCGGCGGCCACGCCACCTAGCGCCAGTCCCTGCACGAATCGTCGGCGCGGCAGCTGGAAGCCGCGCGGGTCTTGCCTGTTCATGGATCAGTCCTTCGTGGAAGCGCACGCGCGCAACGCGGCCGCAGCTGGCGGCCGGTGGATTGGGCGAAGGATTCAGGCCGCCGGGGGCCGCAATGGTGGCGCGTAACCCGGCTGCGGTGCCGCCTGGACGGCGGCCTGCCAGCAGGCTTGCGCAGGCATGATGGAACCGACCGCTACCGCCTGAAGCCCCGACAGATCGGCTGTCAGGTGGTTACAGGCACACTGGCAGACATCGGCGTGCTGATGATGCGGCTGTGGCGCTCGCTGTGGCACGTGTCCGTGAGCATGCATCGCCGCCATGCCCTGCATCCCCATCGAGGCACAGCAATCCGCCTTGGCCCAAACCGTACTTCCCATCATCAACCACGCACACAGCGCCAGCGTGAACAGCACGCGGCAACGGCGTAGACGATTGAAAAGGTGGGCGGACATGTGCCGAGCGTAAGGCCGCAAGCCGCCTTTGCCAACTCTGGAGCAGGCTCCAACAGGGCATGGAGCCTCGGGCGCGGGCTCCGGGGGAGATCACCAACAGGCTGCCACACCCCAGCCCCTCTATACTTGACCACCCTGCCCGCCGTGAATGCCATGAACTATCGCCACGCCTATCACGCCGGCAACTTTGCCGATGTACTCAAGCACACCGTCCTGCTGGCGCTGATCGAGGCGATGCAGAGCAAGCCGACCCCGTTCTGCGTGATCGAAACGCACGCCGGCAGCGGCTGCTACGCGCTGGACGGCAGGGAAGCCGGCAAGACGGGCGAATTCAAGGACGGTATCTCGCGGCTGCTGTATCCCGATCTGCACGGTAGCACCGCCAAAGCCAGCAGCCTGCCGCCGCTGCTGCGCCGCTGGCTGGACAGCATCCTCGCGGTGCCCGGCAACGAAGATGGCCTGAAAGTTTATCCCGGCTCTCCGTTGCAGGCCGCCAACGCCATGCGCGCCGAAGACAGCGCCCAGTTGAGCGAGCTGCATCCGGAGGAAGCGACGCTGCTGCATGAATTGTTCCGTCGTGATCCGCGTATTCACGTGCACCAGCGCGACGGTTACGAGGCATTGAACGGGCTGCTGCCGCCGAAAGAGAAACGCGGGCTGGTGCTGATCGATCCGCCTTACGAGGCGCAGGAGGCCGAGTACAAGCGGATCGAGCTGGCGGTCAAGGCAGCGATGCTGCGCTGGCCCACCGGCGTCTACGCGATCTGGTACCCGATCAAGCTGCGCAGCCAGGTGCAGCCGTTCTTGCGCTGGCTGTCACGCTGTGGTGCGAAGCGTGTGCTGCGCGCGGAGTTGATGGTGCATCCGGACGACTCGCCGCTGCGCCTGAATGGCTCCGGCATGGTGATCCTGAATGCGCCGTGGAAGCTCGACGACACTTTGCGCGAACCACTGCAGGCGATGGCGCGTCTGCTGTCAAAAGACCGCCCGGCCGAATGGAAGTTGGACTGGCTGTTGCAGGAAGGTGCCGAGCCGCCCGCACCGAGTCCGCTGCCACCGTCGCGCCTGGCGGCTTTGCGACTGCTGGCGTCGCGTACACCGCCACCGCCGCGCCCGTCGTCATCGGCACCGCCTTCTTCGCGCGCACCTTCTGCGCGGCCGCCCTCTTCGCGGACTCCGTCTTCGCGTCCGACTTCCTCGGGCTCGAAGTCCGGGCCGCCCTCTTCAAGTTCGCCCTCATCACGTCCGCCACGCAAAAGCGGGCCGGGTCGCCCACGCTGACACGGACGGGCAACACAATCTGCTGACACGCGCCGGTGGTAGCGTAAGCTCACCACCAGCGTCTGCGCGACCAGCAGCCACCCTATTCCAGCCGATCTGTTGGAGTTCGATCATGCGTATTGCCACCCGTTACCTGCGCCATTCATTCGTCCCACTGCTTGCCCTCATGCTGGTCGCCTGCGCACCGGAACCGATCTACAAGAACGTTCCCAATGCAGTCGCCGCCCCACCGTCGCTGGTGGCGCAGTCACCCGAACGCTACGCCGGCGGTGATGTGATCTGGGGCGGACGTGTCGTGCAGGTCACCACGTTGGCGAACCACAGCGAGATCGAGCTGCTCGCCTACCCGCTGGATTCCTCGCAGCGACCGCAACTGAATGACATCGGCAACGGCCGCTTCATCGCCGTGATGCCCGGCTACGTGGAGCCGCTCGATTACCCGCCAGGCGCACTGATCACGATAAGCGGCAAGCTCAATGGCAGCCGGGTGGGCGCCGTCGGCGAAGCCAGCTACGTGTTTCCGCTGGTCGGCGTGGCGCAATCGCACGTCTGGACGCCCAAGGAGATGAACCAGGGCCGCAACAACGTCCAGTTCGGCCTGGGCGTGGGTGTCGGTATCCGCTAGGTACGCCCAGCTCGATTCAGCGCTTGAATTGCGCGAACGTCACAAAGTGGCCACCGGGCTCGCGATAGCCGATCTCGGTGGCACCGTAGAACGTCTCATGGCGTGGAGCCACGATCTCGCACCCCTCCATCGCGAGCGCGAGCGCGTCGATATCGTCCACTTCGACAAACAGACAGCTGCGGTCGCCGCGCCAGGCCATCGCTGCCCCATTCGGATCGGCGGCCAGCGAGGCGGTGGTCTGCAGCATCAGCTCGATACCGTTGCCGGTCAGTATCACGAACACCGGGCCATCCTCACCCGGCACTTCGGCAGTGGTCGTAAAGCCCAGCCGGTCACGCCAGAACGCCAGACTCGGTGCAATGGTTTCGACAAAAAGGACGGGTGTGGCTTTGCTGCAAACGGGTAACGTCATGGCAGGGCTCCTTGGCAGTTCAGGAGCCCAGCATGCCTCAGTTGCATCATCGTGTATTGAACAAACGCGTCAGCGCCAACGCCCGGGCGTGACTCCGGAAAATCGACGGAACTCGCGCACGAAATGCGCTTGATCGCTGTAGCCTGCCACCATCGCAATGTCGACCGACCGCTGATCGCGTCGCACCAGTAACTGCCGCGCACGTTCGAAACGCAGGTAGCGAAGGTGCTGCCGTGGACTGATGCCGAGGTGATCCACGAAATGCCGCTGCAGCGTGCGCAGGCCCATTCCCATGTCATCAGCCAGCGCGGTCACGGTGGGCAGAACCGATGCGAACGGCAAGCGCTGGATCAGCCACATCGCGGATGTCAGTTGCAGTCGAGGCAAGACGGCTAGAAGGCTCGCGTCGGCGCGCGCGCAGCGAGCGGCGAAGCTGCGATCCTCACACCATCCATTCAGTGGTGGGCGCCAGGCCCGCGCCGGCAGCGCAGCGAACTCGGCACCGTCATCAGTCAGCAGTGACAGCGGCGCACCCAGCAACGGAAATAAGCCGCCGGACGCAAAGCGGATGCCAAACAGGTTCTGCCGGCTGCCCGTCTGCACCTCGATCGCGTGCGTCATCGTGCCGACCCAGCGCATTCCTGGCGACGTATCGGCGAAATCGCAGATCAGATCGGCACAGCCATCGGGCAAAACCCGCCGCGCTGTCGACGTGCTGTCGACAGCGCCGTCGATGCTCCAGTAAGCGGCCACCAGTGTTTGCAACGCGGGCGCCGGCAAGGACTCCTGATAAGCCATGCCCGCATTTTGCTAGGTACATGGCGACGACGCCATGACCTCAGCCCGTAGTCGATCGAAAGTTCTTTCGGTGCCTTACACTTGGTGCCATGCCGAAGGAGGGTAACATGTCCGGTAACGCCAACTCTTTGAAGGCGATCCTGCTCGCGCTCGGCGCGAACTTCGCGATCTTCGCCACCAAGCTGTTCGCCGCAGTCGTCACCGGCTCCGGCGCGATGCTAGCCGAGGCAGTGCACTCACTCGCCGACTGCGGCAACCAGGGGCTACTGCTGCTCGGCATGAGCCAGGCGAAACGACCTGCATCGGCCGAGTACCCGCTGGGCTGGGGTCGCGCGCTGTATTTCTGGTCATTCCTCGTGGCGATCCTGCTGTTCAGTGTCGGCGGCATGTTCTCGGTCTATGAAGGCCTGCACAAACTCACCCATCCGGAGCCGCTGAAGTGGCCGTGGCTGGCGCTGGGCGTACTGGTATTCGGCATCGTCGCCGAGAGCATCTCGATGCGCGGATGCATGCTGGAAGTGAACAAGTCACGCGGTGAGCAGAAGCTGTGGCAATGGTTCCACGAAACCCGTTCCAGCGAGCTGCTGGTGATCTTCGGCGAAGACCTGGCCGCCCTGCTCGGCCTGTGCGTAGCCGCACTGGCGATCGGCGCCACCATGCTCACCGGCAATGCGATCTTCGATGCGCTCGGCACCCTGATGATCGGCGCGTTACTGCTGGTGGTCGCCGTGCTGCTGGCAGTTGAAGTAAAGGCTTTGCTGATCGGCCAGGGCGTGGAACCGCGCCGCCGCGCCGAGCTGCTCGCTTTCCTCAACGCACGCCCCGAAGTGGCCGAAGTGCTGAACCTGATCACCCTGCAAATGGGCCCCGACGTGATGGTCGCGGTGAAGGCGCGAATGATGCCAGCGACCAGCGACCGCCACCTGATCGACGCGATCAACACCGTCGAGGCGGCGATGAAGGCTCAGTTCGATGACGTGCGCTGGAGCTTTTTTGAGCCGGATATCGCGGACTGATGCGTAGGCACGAGGTTGCGGACAGGCCTAACTTGCCCGGCAAGCGACTTCACCGCGATGTCTGCTATCGGGTACGCACGCTGGATAGCGGTGATCACCACTCCGACCGGGCTGCAGTCGCGGTCGTTCGCAGTAGTTGCTCAGGAGAGAACACATGACCTCACTCAGCAAGAACGCCAGAGTCGCGGGGCTGCTCTATCTATTGCTGGTCCTCGCCGGCTCCATCCGCCTTATCTATATTCCCCATACCCTGTTCGTAAACACGGACGCCGCGGCCACCGCTGCCAACATCACCGCACACGAGTCACTCTTCCGCTTTGGTATGGTCAGCGGCCTGTTCTGCGCGGCCCTGCTGATCTACCTGATGTTGGCCCTTTGCCGCTTGTTCAAGGGAGTGGATCAAACCCAGGCTGTGCTGATGGTGATCCTGGGAGGTGTCATGCCTGGAGTCGTCTACCTCATCAACGTCGTGAACGATGCAGCTGCCTTGATACTTGTAAGAGGTGCCGACTTCCTGTCCGTATTCGAAAAACCTCAGCGCGATGCCCTCGCCTTGCTGTTCCTTCGTCTGCACCACCAGATGGACGTCGCTGCAGAGGTCCTTTGGGGACTATGGCTTTTCCCGCTGGCTATCCTGACGCTGCGGTCGGGTTTCCTGCCCCGCTTCCTGGGCGTCTGGCTCATCATCGCTGGCTTTTCCTATTTGGCCCTGAGCGTCACCGGCGAATGGCTTCCACAATTCGAGGATAGAGTTTTCAATATGGGCTCGCCCGCCCGGCTCGGCGAGTTGGCATTCGTATTGTGGATCTTGATCATGGGCGCGAAGGAGCGGACATCCCCTGTCCGCTAGATAAGCGGCAACGCACTGCGTCGTCGAGCATGCCGCCACGACACATGCGCAGCTCACTCCGAAAGCCCACGTTGATTGGTCACAATAAAAAAACGAAACGATATTCTCTGCATTGCGATTGCCATTCTGCTTCAGCTACTCGCTGGGTGATGACGTGTCTCCACTTTTGATCGTCCATGTCAGCGCGGGCTGCCTCGGGATCCTCTCCGGCGCGGCGGCCTTGTCCGTTCGCAAGGGCGAGCGGCCGCATCGCGCCTTCGGCACCGTGTTTTTCCTCTGCATGCTTACCGTGTCCACGCTCGCCGTGTATCTGGCCATTTATGTGCCGCCAATTGCCGCTGGGGGCGCGCCGCCAAGCGCCTCAGTTTCCGTCGCAATCTTGACGATCTACCTCGTGACCACCGCCTGGATGACGATCAGGCGCACGGAAGGAACCATCGGGCGATTCGAAAAGAGCGCGCTCCTGGTCGCCTCGGTCGTAAGCGCTGCCCTGCTGATTTTCGGTTTGCATGCAGCAAGCATCCCGACGGCCCGGCCCGGTGGATATGTGCCCTACTTTGTCTTTGCTTCATTCGCGGCGTTTGCCGCCGTCGGGGACTTCAAGATGATCCTGCGAGGCGGCATTTTCGGCGCACGACGTATCGCTCGGCATCTGTGGCGCATGTGCTTCGCGCTGTTTTTCGCGGCATCCTTTTTCTTCCTCGGACAGCAGAAGATCATGCCCGTGTACATGCGCGGGTCGCCCCTTCTCCTGGCGTTGGGGATTGCCCCTCTGCTGGCAATGATCTTCTGGCTGATACGCGTTCGGTTCACGAACGGGTTCAAGCATGATGCTGACGACAAGGCAGATCGTGTTTCCCGGCGCGCAAAGCGCTAAAATCGGAACGTGAGCCCACAAGCAGGGATGCACTCCTCGTCGCTGGAGGTATCCCCATGATCCGCCTAGCTCTGATCGCTTTGCTCGCAACCCTGGCATTCGACGCGCAGGGAGCGCCCGACACCTGCCTGATTACTGGCACCGCTTACGACTACTCCGGGAAACCGCTGCCCAACGCAGTGATTCGCCTGATCGACCAACAAACCCACCAGACCGCCTATCGCGCGGCAGATACGAATGCTGCGTTCGCTTTCGCCGATCAGTCACCTGACGCCAGCGGACAGCGCTACCGGCTCGACGTGCTGAGCTCGCCCGAAGTGGTCGTCGGCACCCACCTCCCCACTCGCTCCGTGCTTGGCATCGCACCCAGCTTCGCCTGCGAAGCGGGTCAGAGCGTGCGCGCCGACGTGAGGGTAGAAGTGCTCTGACACCACGGTTCCGGCAACGCATGCTGGTGATGTTGATCGTATTGATCTCTCGAGTCAGGGATCGTTGTTGTTTGCCTTGACGTTAGCGGCATGGCCTGTCTAATCGCAGATGCCGTAGAGGGGTCCCATCTTGCTGATATGTCTGTCGGTTAGTCGTTCATCCATAGCGAATGTATCGCGTCACTACTTCATCTCCAGCAAATCCCACGCATTCCCGTACAGATCCTCGAACACCGCGACCGTGCCGTAGGGCTCTTCGCGCGGTTCTTCCCGAAACCCTACGCCGGCGGCACGCATGCGATGCCAGTCGCGCTGGAAGTCGTCGGTGTGCAGGAACAGGAACACGCGGCCGCCGGTCTGGTTGCCGATGCGCGAGGCTTGTTCGTTGCCCTGGGCCATAGCCAGCAGCAGGCGGGTTTCGTGTGAGCCGGGCGGAGCCAGCAGCACCCAGCGCTTGCCGCCGCCGAGGTCGGTGTCCTCGACCACCTCGAAGCGAAGCGCACGCGTGTACCAGGCGATCGCCTCGTCGTAATCGGCCACCAGCAATGTCAGCGCGCCAAGATGTTGTTTCACTTTGCACCTGCCTTGATGGTCGGCAGCGGACCGAGCGCGGCCTGCAGCTTCTTCGTCAGCTTCGCGCGCACCAGCACGTAAGCGTCGAGCACAAATGACTCCAGCTCGGCCTTGCTGAAACGCTGTGGCTCGATGACCGAGATCCAGTGCGCCCGCGCCATGTAAGGCGCCGGGATGATGCCCGGTTGATCGGTGAGTTCCAGAAAACGCTCGTCGGCCACTTTGAACGACAGCCGACCACCTTCGCTGCCGTCGGATGGCATCACCACAAACATCTTGCTGCCCACGCTGAGCACCAGATCCACGCCCCATTTGATATCGCGCGTCACCCCGGGCCAATGCCCGCAAAGAGCCTCGAGCTGCGGCACGGACATACCCATCGCCGGCTTGGTCATGGCTAAGTCCTCTTGCTGAATGGTGGCATTGTGGTCGGCGCGACAGCCATCGCGTAAGTAGCTTCACAGCCATACAGGCATGCCCCGCGCCCGGCACGCACGCGACGCGGCCATGCGGTGCGGCATTTAGCCACCCCTGGATCCGATCGCTTGCGCGTTTTGTTCATGTTGCAGTGCACACAATACGGTAAAGTATGGTTATGCTACCGATACCCGCCATCGACTTTTCCGCCCCGCTGCGAAACGCCGCGTTGCCGCCGCGCAGCCGCGACCGTTTTGCCTCGCGCCTCGTGCCAGTGCCACAAGGTGAAATGGTCTCCACGCACGATCAACGCCAGCTGCGCCTGCGCAGCATCGGGTTGGCCGACGTGGCAGCGCTGCAGCGCTGCTTCTCCCGGCTTTCGCCGGAAGATATCCGCCGCCGCTTCCTGCATGCGATGTCCGAGCTGCCGGCACCGATGGCGCAACGGATGTGCCAGATCGATCCGGAATTGGAAACCGCACTGGTGCTTGTAGACGAGACGGTCACGCCAGCGGAGATCCGCGGCGTTGGCCGCATCTATGTGGACGAAGCAGCCGACAGCGCCGAATTCTCGGTGCTGGTGGAACATGACTGGACCCGTGTCGGACTGGGCGCCTTGCTGATGAAGCGACTAGTCGAGGACTGCCGCCGCCGCGGCCTGACAGAAATCTGGGGCTATGTGCTACTGGAAAACCGGCCGATGCTGGAGCTGTGCAAGGAGCTGGGCTTCGTCCGGCGCCTGCAACGCAACGAGCCGGGCACCGCGCAGATCACGCTGAAGCTGTAATCCTCCATGTAGGAGCGCACCCTGTACGCGATGCTTTCGCCGGTGGTTTGGCGAAAAACCATCGCGCATAGGATGCGCTCCTACAAGATGCAAGGCGTGCCGGGGTTGTCGCGTTACACTTGCCCGCTTTCCCCGCCGCGGCTCGATGGCTGCGCCTTGGACACGCGTCACCTATGCCCAGTCTGATCCCGCACCCGCCCCTGCCCACCACGCCCAGGCAACGCCGTTACTGGACGCCGCCACACGGCTCCGCACGCGCCCTGCTCATTGCGGAGGCGGCGCGCTCGCATGAAGGCCTGCTGGTGGCGGTGACCCGCGACACCCAGCGTGCGCATGCGCTGGAGGCCGAGCTGAAGGTCTTCGCCGGTGGCTTGCCCGTGCTGCATTTCCCGGACTGGGAAACGCTGCCCTACGACGTGTTCAGCCCGCACCCGGAAATCGTCTCGCAGCGCATCGCCACGCTGTACCAGTTGCCCAGCGTGAAGCGTGGCGTGCTGGTGGTACCGGTGGCGACCTTGATGCAGCGGATCGCGCCGCGCTCGCACATCACCGGCTCCGGCCTGATGCTGAAAAAGGGCCAGAAGCTCGACCTGGCTGCCGAACAGCGCCGGCTGGAAGCATCCGGTTATCGCTACGTACCGCAGGTGGCGGAGCCCGGCGACTTCGCGGTGCGCGGAGCGCTGATCGACATCTTCCCGATGGGCACGGCCGAGCCGTACCGCATCGAGCTGTTCGACGACGAAGTGGAGTCGATCCGCAGCTTCGATCCGGAAACCCAGCGCTCGCAGCAGCAGGTGGACCGGATCGAACTGCTGCCCGCGCGCGAGTTTCCACTCACCGAGGAGGCCGCCAAGAACTTCCGCGGCAATCTGCGTGAGCGCTTCCCGATCGACGTGCGTCGCTGCCCGCTCTATCAGGACATGAAGGAAGGCGTGACGCCCGGCGGCATCGAGTACTACCTGCCGCTGTTTTTCCCGCAAACCGCCACACTATTCGACTACCTCGCCGACGACGCGCTGTTCCTGCTTGGCGAGGGTGCCGGTGAATCGTCCGAACAGTTCTGGACGCAGACCGTCGAGCGATACGACCAGCGCGCGCACGACATCGAACGCCCGGTACTGCCGCCGCCCGAGCTATACCTGTCGCCCGAGCAGTTGCGCGAACAGTTCAACAAGCGCCTGCGCGTGGAAGTGGTCGACCCTGGCCACGAACATGCCGTCACCGTCGGTACGCAACCGGCGCCGGATGTACCGTTGAATCGCAAGGGTGAGGAGCCGGGCACCTCGCTGCGGCATTTCATTGAAAACTATCCGGGCCGGGTGCTGATAGCCGCTGATTCTGCGGGGCGGCGCGAAGCATTGATCGAGACACTGGCCGCAGCGGGTATGAAGCCCGGGAACGTGGAGAGCTGGCAGGCCTTTCTGCCTCCCCTGCACGCAGGGGAGGCAGCAAAAGCGGCGGCCCTCGACGGGCCGAAGTTTGCGATCTTCATCGCGGGACTTGAGCAGGGATTCGCTCTTACCAAGCCAGCTATCACCGTACTCACCGAGCGCGAGCTGTTTGGCGAGCGCGTGCGCAGCGAGCGCGATCGCAAGCGTCGCCGCGGAACCGCCCGCGATCCGGAAAGCATCATCCGCGATCTCACCGAGCTCAGCCTCGGCGCGCCGATCGTGCATGTCGATCATGGCGTGGGCCGCTATCACGGCCTGATCTCGATGGACGTCGGCGGTATGGATGGCGAGTTCCTCACCATCGAATACGCCAAGGGCGACAAGTTGTACGTGCCGGTGGCGCAGCTGGGTCTGGTCAGCCGTTACTCCGGTACCGCGCCGGAGTTGGCGCCCCTGCATTCGCTGGGTGGCGACGCGTGGGAGCGCGCCCGCAAGAAGGCCGCCGAGAAGGTGCGCGACGTTGCAGCCGAACTGCTGGCGATCTATGCACAACGCGAAGCACGCGGTGGCGAGTCGATGCCGATCGATCGCCAGCTGGTGGAGGAATTTGGCAGCACCTTCCCGTTCGAGGAAACCCCCGATCAGGAAAGCGCGATCGAGGCCGTGCTCGGCGATCTCGCCGCATCACGCGCGATGGATCGAGTGATCTGCGGCGACGTCGGCTTCGGCAAGACCGAGGTCGCCCTGCGCGCCGCGTTCGCCACGGCCACTGCCGGCAAACAGGTCGCCGTGCTGGTGCCGACCACCCTGCTCGCCCAGCAGCATTACCGAAATTTTGCTGACCGTTTCGCCGACTGGCCGGTGCGCGTGGACGTGCTGTCGCGCTTCAAGTCGACCAAGGAAGTGAACGATGCGCTGAAGCGCCTCGCGGACGGCCAGATCGACGTGATCATCGGCACCCACAAGCTGCTGCAGCCGGACATCAAGTTCAAGAATCTCGGCCTGGTCATCGTCGATGAGGAGCAGCGCTTTGGCGTGCGCCAGAAAGAGCAGCTGAAAAAACTGCGCGCCGAAGTCGACCTGCTGACGATGACCGCCACGCCGATTCCACGCACGCTGAACATGGCGATGGCCGGCCTGCGCGACCTCTCACTGATCGCCACGCCTCCGGCGCATCGCTCGGCCGTGCGCACGTTCATTTCCGCGTGGGATCCGGCGACCATCCGCGAAGCACTGCAGCGCGAACTATCGCGCGGTGGCCAGGTATATTTCCTGCACAACGAAGTCGAGAGCATCGAGCGCACCGTGCGCGAGCTTGAGGAGCTGGTGCCGGAGGCGCGTATCCGCATCGCCCACGGCCAGATGCCCGAGCGTGAACTCGAAGGCGTGATGGCGGATTTCCACCGCCAGCGTTTCAACGTGCTGGTGTGCACCACCATCATCGAAACCGGCATCGACATTCCCACGGCCAACACGATCATCATCGATCGCGCCGACCGCTTCGGGCTGGCCCAGCTGCATCAGTTGCGCGGCCGCGTCGGTCGCTCGCATCACCGCGCCTACGCTTACCTGGTCGTGCCCGACCGCAAGTCGATCACGGCCGATGCGCAGAAGCGCCTGGAAGCTCTCGCCTCGCTGGAGGAACTCGGTGCCGGCTTCACGCTGGCCACCCACGACCTGGAAATCCGCGGCGCCGGCGAACTGCTCGGCGACGAGCAATCCGGCCAGATCCAGGAAATCGGTTTCGGTCTCTACACCGAACTCCTCGATCGCGCCGTGCGCGCGCTGAAGTCAGGCAAGGTGCCGGATTTCGATCTCAGCAGCGAACACGAGACCGAAGTCGAACTGCACCTGCCCGCACTGATTCCAGACGATTACCTGCCCGACGTGCATGCCCGCCTGACCCTGTACAAGCGTGTTGCCAGTGCGCGCAGCGAGGAAGATCTGCGCGACCTGCAGGTGGAGATGATCGATCGCTTCGGCCTGCTGCCCGCGCCGACCAAACAGTTGTTCGCCGTCGCCAGCCTGAAGCTGATGGCCACCCCGCTAGGCATCCGCAAGCTCGACTTCGGCGCCAACGGCGGCCGCATCGTGTTCCGCGAAAAGCCCGACGTCGATCCGATGACGATCATCAAACTGATCCAACGCCTGCCGCGCGTGTACAAGCTGGACGGCCAGGACAAACTGAAGATCACCCTGGACCTGCCCGGTGCCACCGAACGCCTGCGCAGCGCGCAGGAGGTACTGGTACTGCTGGGCGCGCGCCGGCCGGGCTGATCCCGGCGCGCTCCGACGCGCGGAGCGCACACGCGGTGGGGCACTTGACGCAACGCAGCGCGATGCTGAACGATGTGACGCCGCTCCGATGCGGGGGGCCTGTCACGGGTCAGATATCTATCGGGAGGCTATTCAATAGCCCGCGTACGATCCACGCCGACCGCAAAACTCAGGCGTCAAGCGTCAAGTTCAAAGCCCCGGGCGCTCCGAAGCGGGTTATCTATAGTGACCTTCGTCAGAGCCAAGCTCAACGTGGCCTCGCGCTCAGCGATCTGAGTGGCGAAACGTATGGCATCCAGGATGCAGCGACGGAAACCGATCTGCATATTCTGTCTGAAGATCTGCCAAGTGTTTTGGGGAGTCCCACTTATGTGGTATTCGATGCGATCAGTTTTCATATCGTCGGCTCAAAGGCTTACCCTGTATTCGGGATACAAGATAGGCGGCCGAGCAAAGCGGCGCTATAAGAACTGTCTGAAATACCACTTGGGCAGCACTCACCCTGCCACTTCGCAGCGAAAGGACATTGATCGGCGACTAATCATTGAGGCGGACGCGCGCGTCGCCCGCTGCACGACTAAGGCGTAGGACGGCATGAGGGCAAGATCATGATCTGTCGCATATGGCACGGACGTACCCCTCGCTCAAAAGCTGATGCCTACACGAGCTTTCTCGAGCGACGGGCCATTCCGGACTACCGGTCCGTTCCAGGCAACCTGAGCGTCGCGGTGTTGCGTCGAGATATGAATGACGCGGCCCACTTCCTGACCGTGACGTATTGGGAATCCGAGGACTGCATTCGCGCTTTCGCTGGCGACGATCTATTGAGAGCAAAATACTATCCAGAAGATGACGATTATCTCCTGGAGTTTGAGCCGCTGGTCCAGCATTACACCGTAGTGGCCAATGTCGACTGACCCTTCTCGTGCGCCGCGAGCCGATTGATTCAGGCACTGGACATCACGGAGAGAGACCTGTGGAAATCAAACTTTCTGAGATTGGACAAATAGCCATCACCGTCAGTAGTGTTGACAAGGCATTGCCGTTCTATCGGGATGCTTTGGGCCTGACCTTCCTGTTCAGCCCTGCTCCGGATCTGGCCTTCCTCGCTGCTGGCGCGGTTCGAATCATGCTCAGTACCCCGCAAGGTGCAGGGGCCGTCGGTGCAAACTCCATTCTCTACTTCAAGGTTGCTGATATTGCTGCGGCTTATGCTGTCATTGTGAATCGCGGAGCAACCGGCGAGCAGGCGCCCCATCTTGTCGCGAAGCTGCCCGACCACGAATTGTGGATGGCCTTTCTGCGCGATCCTGATGGCAACATGGTCGGGCTCATGGAAGAAAAAGCGCTGACGTCAGCGCTGCCGAATAAAGCGATAAAAAGCTGACAACCGACTTCCGCTTCATTGAACCCGCACCACCCCATAGCTTGTGCTTTGTGCCCTGCCTCTATCGTTGCTGACCAAACAACTTTATTTACCAAGGGGAGCCACCATGGCAAAGCTTGCATACGACCTGGTAGTAGCCGTTCTTGGTGGGCTACTGCTGCTGTTATTGCAGCAGAGCTGGCCCCGGCTGCAGAGCATCTTCGACAAAGACCTGCGCCGTCAGGCGAAGCAGATTTCCGGCCCGTGGGACGCAACGGAAATTTTTCTGGGTTCCAACGAAACTGACACGTTCAAGATGGACATCACCTGCGTGGGTGGTCGAGTCACCGGAAAATACAACTGCCTTACCGGCCCTGATGCAGGTGACACATTTTCGATCCATGGAACATTCAAGGATCAGATATTGACGTTCATCTGGTCCAAGGAAGGCAACCGCGCGATTGAATCAGGCACCGTCACGGCAAGATTGACCACCAGCAAGCAGCTCGAGGGACACGGGCTCTACATCGAGCCGGGCGACGAAAAAGTCTATCCGTCAAAATTCTTCGCCAAACCCAGTTGAGCTGACGTGCGGCACACTACCGGACAATGCTCATCGGGAAACCGCCCTGCGATCGCTTCACCGCGGCGAGCCGACGGCAGAACCCAGAGACCAGAACCGCAATGAAAGCATCCCTGTCCGAGCTGCTCGCCCGCATTCCCGGCTCACCATCGCCACAGTGGCCGGCGGCAGAACATTTTGCGCAGGCGTTCTCGCATGGGTCGATGTCGGTCGGACTTTATGCGCCAGTGGGCAGTGATCGACAGCAACCCCACCAGCGTGATGAGCTTTACATCATTCACGCAGGCGCTGGCGAGTTGGTTATTGCCGGCGTCCGCCACGCCTTCGCAGCGGGAGACGTGTTCTTTGTCGGCTCAGGCGTCGAGCACCACTTCGAGAATTTCGCAGCCGAGTTTTCCACGTGGGTCATCTTCTGGGGACCCGCCGGTGGTGAGCCGCAAACCTGACATCTCATCGCAGCAGCAGGGCGGCATAAACAACGTCATCGGGGCGTGCGCCACATGGCGTGGCTGCCGCTCGCATCCTGGCCACGTACGCGCCAACTGATCAGCGACAGCCGGGCGTTGGCCGGCCCGCTCCCTCACTAGCTGTTCTTGCCACCGACACCGCAGATTTTTTCCAGCAGCTGGGTCTGCACGTCGCGGGCAGTTTCTCCGCTCGCCAATGCCGGATGCAGGTACTGGCCATCGGACTGCATCAGCAGTGCACTGGTGTTGTCGTTGAGATAAAGCTGCAACACATCGCGTACCCGCTGCTGCAACTTTTTGCCTTCGATCGGGAACGCACTTTCCACCCGCCGATCGAGGTTGCGCTCCATCAGGTCGGCGCTGGCCAGATATAGCTGCGGTTCGCCGTCATTGCCGAACCAGTAGGCGCGGCTGTGTTCCAGGAAGCGCCCGATGATCGAGCGCACACGGATGTTCTGCGAGACACCTTCCACGCTTGGGCGCAGACAACACACCCCGCGCACGATCAGGTCGATCGACACTCCGGCGATGCTGGCCTTGTACAGCGCACGGATCAGCTTCGGCTCGGTCAGCGCGTTGACCTTGATGATGATCTGACCCGGCTTGCCCGCCTCGGCGTGCGCAGTCTCGCGTGCAATCAGTTCCAGCAGTGTCTTCTTCAGCGTGAACGGCGCATGCAGCAGTTTCTTCATGCGCAACACCTTGCCCATGCCGGTGAGCTGGCTGAATAGTTTGTGCACGTCCTCGCACAGCACCTCGTCGGAGGTAAGCAGGCTGTAATCGGTATACAGCCGCGCATTGCCGGTGTGGTAGTTGCCGGTACCCAGATGCGAATAACGCACCAGCTCGGTGCCTTCGCGGCGCTGGATCAGCATCAGCTTCGCGTGCGTCTTGATGCCGACCACGCCGTAGATGACCATCGCGCCGGCTTGCTGCAGGCGCGATGCGAGGGTCAGGTTCGACTCCTCGTCGAAGCGCGCACGCAACTCCACCACTGCCGTCACTTCCTTGCCGGCGCGCGCGGCATCGACCAGCGCGTCGACAATTTCCGAATTCGCATTGGTGCGGTACAGCGTCTGCTTGATCGCCAGCACCTGCGGATCCTTGGCCGCCTGGCGTAGCAGATCGATGACCGGCGAGAACGACTCGTACGGATGCAGCAGCAGCACATCCTGCTTGCCGATGACCTGGAACAGATCCTCGGCGTGCTTGAGCGCCTTCGGCAACACCGGTGTGAATGGCTGGTATTGCAGCTGCGGATAACCTGCTTCGCTGGCAATCCGGAACAGCCGCGCCAGGTTCACCGGGCCGTTCACCTCGTACAGTTCCGATTCGTTGAGACCGAACTGCTTGAGCAGATAGTCGATCAGATCCTTCGGACAGTTGTCGGCAACCTCCAGTCGCACCGCGTCACCAAAACGGCGCGAGTACAGCTCGCCGCGCAGCGCCAGCGCGAGGTCTTCGACGTCTTCCGGGTCGAGCGTGAGATCGGCGTTGCGGGTCAACCGGAACTGGTAGCAGCCAAGCACCTGCATGCCGGGAAACAGTTCGTCCGCATGCGCATGGATCATCGAAGACAGCAGCACGTAGTTGTCGCCGCCCTCGCAGATTGCTTCGGGCATGCGGATCAAGCGCGGCAGCACACGCGGTGCCGGCACGATCGCCAGGCCGGAATCGCGCCCGAACGCATCGACGCCTTCCAGCCGCACGATGAAGTTCAGACTCTTGTTGACCAGCAGCGGGAACGGATGAGTCGGATCGAGCCCGATCGGCGTCACCAGCGGGGCAACTTCATCGCGAAAATAACGGCGCACCCACAGCTTCTGCTTGTGCGTCCATTGCGTGCGACGGACGATGCGGATGCCGAGCTTGGCCAGCTCCGGCAGGATGCGCTCGTTGAGTATCGTGTACTGCCGCTCGATCTGCCGATGTGCGATCTCGCTGATCTCGGCCAGCACGCGGCGTGGCGGCATGCCGTCCTGGCCGATCAACTCATGATCCAGCGCGATCTGGCCCTTCAGCCCGGCCACCCGAATCTCGAAGAACTCGTCCATGTTGCGCGAGAAGATCAACAGGAACTTCAGCCGTTCCAGCAGCGGCGTGCGCTCGTCCAGCGCCTGGTCCAGCACGCGGATATTGAATTGCAGCTGCGACAGCTCGCGGTTGATATACAGCCGGCTGTCGTTAAGATCCCGCGCCACGGTTGGCGGCACGGCATCGTTGGCGGCCGGTGCGGAGGCATCGGTAGGCAAGGCCTCACGGATGATGCGAGTGTTCATCGGTACATTCCATGATCCGGTCAGGCAGGCCGCAAATGCGGCCCGTCGTTGTGTCTATAGATTATTTATAGGCATGGTAACCCGCGGTCGAGTGCAGGCGTGGTGAGCGCCACCGCAAACCATGGCCTTCCCAGCTTGCCGCAGCACTTTGACAACCCCATGACCATGATGGCAAGCGCTGCAGGTAACTCATGCTCTGCCCACCTCAGCCATCTCCCACGGCGCGGTCGATGCGTTCGTGTGATGCCAGGTAACGACTGGGCGCGGCACCGAGCACGCGGCGGAACGCGGCAGTAAACGCGCTGGCGCTGCTGTAGCCCAGATCGACCGCGACCTGGGTGATCGATTCGCCACTGCCCAGCCGGCTCAGCGCGGCAAGCAGGCAGGCTTGCTGGCGCCATGCGCCGAAGCTCATGCCGGTCTGCTGGCGAAACAGGCGGGTGAAGCTGCGCCGGCTCATGCCGGCTTTGAGCGCCATCGCATCGATGTCGATTTCCAGCGCCGGGGCTGCAATCAGTGCGCGACACAGGCGGGCCAATCGCGGATGGCGCGGCAGTGGCGTGTTGAGCGCGAGCGCCGGCATGGCGGCGATCTCGTCCAGCAGGAGTGCCATCACCCGCCCGTCGCGACCATCCAGCGCGTACTCGGCCGGCAAGTCCACTGCCTGCAGCAGCAAGGCATGCAGCAGCAGCGAAACCCCGATCACCCGACAATGTGCCGGCAGCTGTGCGGAAGCTTCGTCCCTCACATAGGCACTGAGGGTGGACACTGCAACGCTCATGCGCACCTCGTGCGCGACGCCGGCGGGGATCCACAGCGCGCGACGTGGCGGCACCACCCAGCTGCCCTCGTCGGTGATCACCATCACCACGCCGGTGGCGGCATACAGCAGCTGCCCGCGTTTATGGGCGTGACGGGGCAACACACAGTGCGGCGGATAGTCGTTGCCAGTAATGACGACATCGCGCGGGGTATCTTCGTAATGGATGACGCGTGCGTTGCGCATGATGGGCGGGATCTTGGCCCGAATTCGACAGAATTTGACCCACCGATGCATGCGGGCCGACGCCAGCCACTCTAGAGTGGCGCACCCGGCAACGCAATGGTTGCTGCCGGAGCCCAACTTCTGATTGAGCAGTTCATGGAAACCCGCGTCGAAACGTCCCCGCTGTCGCCTACCGCCATGCCCTTGTCGACCGACGTGCCGGGCGGCGCAGCGGCCAGCGAAGGCACCCAATTCGGCGTACTCGGCGGCATCAGCTTCGCGCACATGCTCAACGACATGATCCAGTCGCTGATCCTGGCGATCTATCCGATCCTGAAAGACAGCTTCCATCTGAGCTTTGCCCAGGTCGGTCTGATCACGCTGACCTATCAGCTCACCGCCTCGTTGCTGCAGCCGCTGGTCGGCATGGTCACCGACCGCCGGCCAATGCCGTATTCGCTGCCGGTGGGCATGGGTTTCACCCTGTGCGGCCTGTTGCTGCTGGCGGTCGCGCCGAACTTCCCGGTGCTGTTGATCGCCGCTGCGCTGGTGGGTACCGGCTCGTCGATCTTTCATCCGGAGTCCTCGCGGGTGGCGCGCCTGGCTTCGGGTGGGCGACACGGTCTGGCGCAATCGCTGTTTCAGGTAGGCGGCAATACCGGCTCGTCGCTAGGGCCGTTGCTGGCCGCATGGATCATCGTGCCGTACGGCCGCGGCAGCGTGGCGTGGTTTTCGCTGGCGGCGCTGCTGGCGATCGTGGTGCTGCTGCAAGTCGGCCGCTGGTATGGCGAGCATCACGTCGCACGCAGCAAGTCGCAGGCGCGTCACCTACCCGTGGTGACGCTGTCGCGAAACAAGGTCATCGGCGCGCTGACCATCCTCGGCTTGCTGATTTTCTCCAAGTATTTTTATCTGGCCAGTCTCAGCAGCTATTTCACTTTTTATCTGATCCACAAATTCGGCGTGTCGGTGCAGAGCGCGCAGGTCCATCTGTTCGTGTTCCTGTTTGCGGTGGCGGCTGGTTCGTTGATCGGCGGCCCGATCGGCGACCGTATCGGGCGCAAGTGGGTGATCTGGGTGTCGATCCTGGGCGTCGCTCCATTCACCCTGCTGTTGCCACACGCGAGCCTGATGTGGACGAGCGTGCTGACGGTGATCATCGGGCTGATCCTTGCTTCGGCATTCTCGGCGATCCTGGTCTACGCGCAGGATCTGATTCCGGGCCGGGTCGGCATGATCTCCGGATTGTTTTTCGGCTTCGCGTTCGGCATGGGCGGCGTCGGCGCGGCGGTGCTCGGACAACTGGCCGACACGCACGGTATCGAGTACGTCTACCAGCTGTGTGCGTACCTGCCGCTAATGGGCCTGATCACCGTGTTCCTGCCGAACCTGGAACAACCCCGACACAGCTGATCGCACCGCCCCTGGCTGACGTCCTGCTGGCGACGGGTTAGCATGGCTGCTGGCAACGCATGCACGATGCGTTCGTGGCAACCTCCAAGGGGTCAGACAATGCGCTCAGGTAATCCGGTACTGCAGGACAAGGCGTTCCAGGGACTGCCCGCCGCTGGCGCGCGGATGACGATGAACGGCACCATCACCAGGACTGCCCTGCTACTGGCGCTGACGATCCTGAGCGGTGGCTGGACTTGGCATACTTTCATGACAGCCGTCGCCGGCGGCGATACCGCCGCGGCGCTCACCGCCGTGACACCGTTCATGTGGGGCGGCCTGATCGCCGGCTTCGTGCTGGCACTGGTGACGACGTTCGCCAAACGCTGGGCCGGCATCACCGCACCGATGTATGCGCTGGCCGAGGGCTTTGCTCTTGGCGGCATTTCCTCGGTACTGGAGCTACGCTATCCGGGCATCGTGTTGCAGGCGGTGATGCTCACGGTCGGCGTGCTGGCGGCGATGCTGCTGCTCTACCGCTCCGGCCTGATCAAGGTGACCGACAAGTTCCGCACCGGCGTGTTTGCTGCGACTGGCGCGATCGCGCTGCTGTACCTGGTGGATATCGGCCTGCGTGCATTCACCAGCATCCAGATCCCCTTCATCCACGAATCGGGCGCGCTGGGCATCGGCTTCAGCCTGCTGGTAGTTGGGCTGGCTGCGCTCAATCTGGTGCTTGATTTCGACATGATCGAACGCGCCAGCGAACAGGGCGCGCCGAAGTACATGGAGTGGTACTGCGCGTTCGCGCTGATGGTCACGCTGGTATGGCTGTACATGGAACTGTTGCGTCTGTTGTCCAAGACACGCCGCTGACCGACTGGAGAATCTGCCGGCGCATCTGCTCCAGCGATGACGCCGCATGAGTCACTGAACTTTAAACAGGGGAGAATTCAGATGATCGTTGTCACGACTGAAAATGTTCACGGGCGTCAGGTCAGGGACGTCAAGGGCCAGGTGTTCGGGGTGGTGGTGCGCAGCCGCGGTATCGGCGGCAACCTGATGGCCGGCCTGCGCTCGATCGTCGGTGGAGAGATCCACGAATACACGCAGATGCTCGAAGAAGCACGCCGTCACGCGCTTGACCGGCTGGTGCAGAACGCCACCGCGATGGGCGCCAACGCGGTGGTCATGATGCGCTTCGACTCGGCCGAGATTGGCCAGACCATGAGCGAGATCGTTGCCTACGGCACCGCCGTAGTGCTCGACCCGCCGGCCTGAGCCCCAGCGATGCTATCGATCGCGCTTTATGTCATCGGCGCCGCGCTGCTGCTCGGCGCGGCGCTGGCGGCAGTCACCGGTTTGTTCGTGCTGCTACTGCCGCAACTGCTGATCGGCGGACTGTTGTTGATTGTCGGGCTGGCGATCGAACGCTGGCGCTACAAGCCGGTCAGCAAGACACGACCCGATCCGCGCTGGACTGACACCGGCGAGCGTTTCGTCGATCCGGAAAGCGGGGCGCTCGTCGCCGTCTATTTCGATGCCGCGGATGGCAGCCGACACTACGTCGACGCCGAACGGTCGTAGTAAAACCTCAAGCGACACGCAGCAGCGGATGCAGGCTTCCATGGATATTCGCGTCGATGATTTGAGCAGCCCGGAGATACTCCAGTTGCTGCGCGAGCACCTGCAGGGTGTGGCACTGCACTCTCCCCCGGAGAGCATTCACGCGCTGGATCTTGCAGCGCTGCGCAAGCCGGAAATCACGTTTTGGAGCGCATGGCAGGACGCTGAATTGATGGGCTGCGGCGCCATCAAGGAACTCAATTCCCGACATGGCGAGATCAAGTCGATGCGCACGGTATCTTTGCACCTGCGCAAGGGTGTGGCCGCGGCGCTGATGCGCCATATTCTTGATGAGGCAAGACGTCGTGCCTATCAGCGGCTAAGCCTGGAAACGGGTTCGATGGAGGCCTTTGCGCCGGCCCGTCGCCTCTATGCCAGTTTTGGATTCAAGCCATGCGGGCCTTTTGCAGACTACGTTGAAGACCCGTACAGCGTCTTCATGACGAGGGATATGAAAAGCTTTTGATTTCCGCCCGAAGAGCGACCCAACCCCAGCCCTCCCCTGCACGCAGGGGAGGATCACGAGATCAGAACCCTTGCATGAATTTCTCAGTGTGCGATGGGCGGCGGCCCCTGCACCACCTGCACCATATTCTGCGGCTTCAGATATTTCTTGAACGCGTCCTGCACCTGCGGCGCTGTGAGTTTCAGGTAATAGCTGGCCGCAACCATCGGCTCGTCCAGCGGCTGGCCCTTGTAGCCCCAGCTCAGCAGCGATTCTGCGATGTGGTTGACGCTGGACACTCCGAGCGGAATTGAGCGGATCTCAAACTGGCGCGCATTGGTCAGCTCGTCGTCCTTTACCGGCGTGTTCTGCATATCCGCCAAATTCTTGCGGATCAGCCCATCCACCGGGGCAACCTTGCCCGGGTCGCTACCGTATTGCACAAAGAACACGGAGCGCGAACGATCGAACTGCATGCCCGAGGCTGCCCCATAGGCATAACCGTGGCGTACGCGCACATCGGTCATCAGACGCGAGGCGAAACCGTTGCCGCCAAGCACATCATTGCCGAGCTTCAGTGCAAAGCGATCCGGGTTATACAGGTTCATGTCGAGCACCTGCCCCATCAGCACCTGGTCCTGCGACGCGTATGAATTGTTCACCAGCGTGTAGCCGGCAGGATTGAGTGGAACCGGCTTGGGCACGACATCGGGTTTCGGGCCACTGGCCTTCCACTCGCCGAAGTATTTTTCCACCGTGGCCTTGGCCTGCTCCGGCGTCACATCGCCAACCACCACCAGGGTGGTCAGATCCGGACGGTAGTTCTTGGCGAAATAATCCTGCACCTGTTGCAGGGTCAGACCGCCGACCGTAGCGGGCGTGGCCTGGCGCAAACCCTGATCGCCAGCGGGCAACAGGCCCTGCTTCAGCGCACGCATCATCTTGTAGTCGGGCGACTGCATCTCGCCAGCGAGCGCACGTGCCAGCGAGCTGCGCTGCACGTCGAAGCCGGTCTGCGGCAGTGCGGGGTGCAGCTGGTTGTCGGCGAGCAGCTGCATGCCCTTGTCAAACTGGCCACTCGGTACTGCCAGGTTGAAGTCGGTACCACCGGATTCAGTGGCGGCAATATCGTCCAGAGCCTTGTGGAACGCACTGCGATCGAGACTGCTGGTGCCGTAGTCAAACAACGACGACAGCAAGCGGCCGACACCCTCCTCCCCCTGCGGCTCCTGCAGGCCGGCATCCTGATCGACATGGCCGACGATGGTGACCGTCTTGCTGATGGATTCCGGCTGCACAATCAAACGGATGCCGTTGTCCAGTTTCATGTCGACCGGTGCCAGCGTCCAGTGCGGCATCGCCAGCGTGTGCAGGGTCTGTTCTGCCCACTCCGGCAATGGTCCGTCGAGCTTGTCGTCGCTGCCAAACGATTCGGTGCCGCCGAAACCGTTGCTGTCCGGCGGCCGCTTTCCGTTTTGGTCGGGCGTAAGCACCACAATCACGCGGCTATCCGGTTTCAGATACGCACGGGCAACGCGGTTCACGTCGTCTACCGTCACGTTGCGAATCTGCTCCTCGGCCTCGTCGGGCGAATCCAGCCCCTGCCAGGCCAGTGCCTGCGACCATGCGCTGGCCAGGGTGACCGCGCTGTTCTTGTTGAACTCGGCCTGGGTGATTTCAGAGCGTTTCGCGGCATCGACCAACTCCGCCGAGACACCGTCTTTCAGCAATTGCGCGATCACCCCGTCGAGATCGGCCCGGGTCTGTTTCGCATCGCCACCCTTGGGAAAGCTGGCTTCGATCGCGCCGATGCCACCGTGACTGAACGGCTGGATCTGCGCATCGGCGCTGAGCACCTTGCCTTGCACGGCCAGTTCCGACAATTGGCTGCGCGCGTTGCCCAGCACGTCCATCAGCACCTGTATTGCAGCGAAATCCTTGGTCTGCATGCCCGGCATGCGGTAGAGGAACTGCACAGAACCGGTACCTTGCGGCGTGCTGCCGGAGATGGTCTGCGACTTGAACGCCTGCAGCTCGACCGGCTTACGTTCTGGCGTGGCGCGCTCGGGAATTGATTCGAAAAGCTGCTTCACCTTGGCCAGCGTGGCCTGCTGATCGACATCGCCGACGATCACGAAGATCGCGTTGTTCGGCACATACCAGTCGCGGTGAAAATGCCGCAACAGGCTGGGCGTGGTGTTGTCGAAGGAGGGACGCGTTCCCAGCGGATCGGCGGCGTAGCCGGTACCCGCAAACATGGCACCCTCGGCCTTTTCGAACGCGAGGAAGCCCGGGTCGGAAATATCGCGAGAGACTTCCTGCTCGATCGCGCCTTTCTCCAGCGCCCAGTCCTTGTCGCTGACCAGCAGCCCCTGCATCCGCGTCGCTTCGATATGCAGCAGGATGTCGAGATAGGCCGAGGGCGCCACGAAGTAGTACTGGGTCGCGTCATTGGTGGTGAAGGCGTTGTTGTCGCCACCCATCTTGCCGGTCATCTCGTTCAACTGGGCGCCGGTCATGCCGGTGCTGTCGCGAAACATCATGTGTTCCAGCGCATGCGCCGTGCCGGGGTAGCCCTTCGGTGTTTCATAGCCGCCGGCCAGATAGGTGATCTGCGTAGTCACCATCGGTGCCAGGGTGTCGCGCACAATCACCACACGCAGCCCGTTCTTCAGGGTCGCGCGCAGCACGTTGCTGTTCTGGCTCGCGGCGGCCGCCGTCGTGGTATCGCCATGGGCGACACCTCCCAGCAGTCCCATGCCCAGCAGTACGCTCCATGTCAGGGATTTGACTTTGTTCGACTTCATTGCCTGTGCTTCCTTGTGTTTTTTGCCGGACGGTGCGTGGCTGCGTCGCCAGCCTTATGTGCTGTTGCCTGGTCTATTCGATTCTGCGCGTGCCGATGTTTGTCTGTGTGTGCCATAAGGCATACCTGCTGGCGACGAACACCGGTTTGAAGACGACCTGCGATCAAGCTGACTGCACGTCACCAATCACCAACGGCTCCGGCTCCAGCCGCACACCGAATTTCGCCTGCACACCGGCAATCACCCGTTGCGCCAGCGCCCACAACTCAGGGCCACTCGCGTTGCCGTGATTGACCAGCACCAGCGCGTGACGTTGGGAAATACCGGCGTCGCCTTCGCGCACGCCCTTGAAGCCAGCCGCCTCGATCAACCAGGCAGCGGACACTTTGCAGCGACCGTCGGGCTGCGGCCAGACGGCGAGCCCAGGATGATCGCGTTTCAGCTGTTCGATCTGCGTGGCATCGACGATGGGGTTCTTGAAAAAACTGCCGGCGTTGCCGATCACTGCTGGATCGGGCAGCTTGCTCATGCGCAGGTGCACCACCGCTTCAGCGACATGGAACGGCGCAGGTTTATCCACGCCCATGCGCGCCAGCTGCTCGTTGATCCCTGCGTAGTCGGTGCGCAGCGGGCGGCTGCGTGGCAGCACGAAACGCACCGCGGTAACGATGTAGCGCCCTGCCTCGTGCTTGAACAACGAGTCGCGATAGGCGAACGCGCAAGTAGCCTTGTCGAGCGTCACCACACAGCGCTCGCGCGTGTCCCACGCTTCCACACTCTCGATGAACTCAGCCACTTCGCAGCCGTAAGCGCCGATGTTCTGGATCGGTGCAGCGCCCACCGTACCGGGAATCAGGATCAGGTTTTCCAGCCCGGCATAGCCCTGGCCCAGTGTCCAGCGCACGAAGTCATCCCAGCGCTCGCCAGCGGCCACTGCGATACGGGCGCTGTCACCGTCGCTCTCCACCTGCACGCCACTGGTAGCCATCACCAGCACGGTGCCGTCGAAGTCGCCGGTGAACAGCACATTGCTGCCCTCACCAAGTACCAGCAAGCGATCGTTGCGGACGGCCGGAAAGTCCAGCAGCTCGGGCAACCGGCTGGCGTCGCGAATTTCCGCCAGCAACTTCGCCCGCGCGGCAATACGCAACGTGTTGCGGTTCGCCAGCGACGCGTTTTCGATCAGTGTGTAGCCACCCATGTCCACTCGGTCAGCCGGCCGGTCATGTCGGCGCGCTGGCGGGTCAATTCGCTCAGTCGGCATGGCGACGCTCATCGGGTGCGAGGCCAGCAAGTGCATCTTCGCGTTGACGGCGGATCTCATTGACGCATTCGCCCACCAGTTGTGGACCGCGATAGATCAGGCCCGAATAAACCTGCACCAGTGCCGCACCGGCGTCGATCTTCTCGGCGGCATCGCTGCCATCGAGAATGCCGCCGACGCCGATCAGCGGAATGCGTCCTTGCAAGCGCTTGCTCATACCGGCGAGCACCGCCGTGGCGCGCGCAAACAACGGCTTGCCGGACAGGCCGCCAATCTCGTGGCCGCGAGGATCGTCGGCCACCGCGGCATGGTCGATGGTGGTGTTGCTGCAGATCACGCCATCGATGCCGGTACTCAACAGTACTTCGGCGATCGCGTCCAGTTCCGCCTCGGTCAGATCCGGCGCGATCTTCAGCAGCATCGGCTTGCGCTGCCCATGCTGCGAGCCGAGCCGCTCCTGCGCTTCGCGCAATATCGAGATGAAGCGACGCAGCGTCGCCTCCTCCTGCAGATCGCGCAGGCCCTGGGTATTCGGCGAGGAAATATTGACCGTGATGTAGCTGGCGTGTTCGTAGACGCGACCCAGGCAGATCAGATAATCGTTGACCGCCTTATTGTTCGGCGTGTCTTTATTCTTGCCGATATTGATGCCGAGCACGCCGTGGTAGCTGGACTGCTGCACGTTGCGCACCAGCGCATCGACGCCGCCGTTGTTGAAGCCGAGACGGTTGATGATCGCCTCATGCTGCGGCAGCCGAAACATCCGCGGCTTGTCATTGCCCGGCTGCGGCAGCGGCGTTACGGTGCCCACTTCGATGAAGCCGAAACCGAGTGCATCGAGCGCATCGAGATGTTCGGCATTCTTGTCCAGGCCCGCGGCCAAGCCCACCGGATTCGGGAACGTAATGCCGAACACCGTGGTCGGCAAATCAACCGGTGGCTTGGCGATCCAGCGCGCGAAATTGCTGCGCTGAGCCACGCCCAGGCCGTACAGGGTGACGCGATGCGCGGTCTCGGCATCGAGCTTGAACAACAGCGGACGCAGGTAGTCGTACATGGGTCAGGCCAGGTGGCCCGCGAAAATGCGGGTGTCGTAATCGAAGCTTACCGTGCCGAGTTCCTGGCAGGCGTCGAACAGCTCGCGCAGTGCCTGCAGCATGGGCTCGTGCTGGGGGTGTCCCGCCTTCGGCGCATAGGAAGAGGACATCAGCCGGCCGCGTAGAGCCTCGAAATTCAGCCGCTGGCCGTGCTCGAAACTGGCGCTGCCACGATAACCGTCGCCAAACCAGGCGCGCATCTGTGCATCGTCAGCGTAGCGTTCAGCCACGCTGACGTAATCGGTGCCGAACTTCTGCAGCAGCGCCTCGTAACCTTCGAGAAAGCGCGTACCGCTCAGCCGGCGCGAATTCCACCAGATCGCTGCCAACCCACCGGGGCGCAGAATGCGCGCGAATTCGCGCCGCGTTGCCTGCTCGTCAAACCAGTGGAACGCTTGCGCCACGATAACCAGATCCACGCTGCCATCGTCCAGCCCGGTGGCGTCTGCGCTACCGTCGACGGCGTCGAAACCTTCGTACGCCTCCAGCCAGAGTTCAGCAGCGGAGCGCATCGGCGCATTCGGCTCCACCGCCGTCACGCGATAGCCGGCATCGAGAAACATCTTCGAGGAGATACCGGTGCCTGCGCCAATATCGGCAACGCGCCAGCCGGTGTCGACGCCTTGTTCGCGTTGCAGCCAGGCCAGCAGTGCTGGCGGGTAGTCCGGCCGGTAAAGTACGTAGTCATCGACGCGATCGCTGAAGCGCGATGTGGAATGCAGTTCGCTCATGTCGTCGACCTAGCCATTGAGCATCTGGCCGCCATCGACGACCAGGGTTTGGCCGGTGATCCAGCCGGCCCACGGCGACGCCAGGAACAGCGCCGCGTGGGCAATTTCCTCCGGCGCACCAAAACGGCCGAACGGGATCTTCGCCAGTACGGCGGCATAGCGCGCCGGATCCTCATGCTTGCAGCGATCCCACATGCCATCGACAAATTCAATTGAACCCGGCGCGATGGCATTGACGCGGATGCGCTGTTCGGCCAGCACCAGCGCCTGCGACGAGGTGTAGTGACTAAGCGCCGCCTTCATCGCCGCGTAGGACGGGCTGCCGCCGCGCGGGCGCAACGCGGCAATCGAGCTGGTGTGCAGGATGCACGCGCGCGTTGACTTCACCAGATGCGGCAGCGCCACACGCGAGGCGCGCACCGCGGCCATGAGGTCGACGTTGAAATCGGCGAGCCATGCCTCGTCGTTGTCGCCAAAGCCGTAACCGCTGGCATTGTTGACCAGCACGTCGATGCCACCGAGTGCGCTGGAAGCATTCTCGATATAGCTCTCAATCGCCTTGGCGTCGGCCAGATCGCAAGACTGCGCATGGGCGACAACATCACAAGCAGCGATCGCCTGCCGGGTTTCTTCCAGCGCACCTTCGCTGCGTGCGCAGATCGACACGGCGGCGCCAGCCCGGGCAAACGCCAGCGCAATACTGCGACCGATGCCGCGGCTGCCACCAGCAACGACGACGCGATAATCCTGAAAATCGTACGGCGGAGAAGTCGGCTGGGTAGTCATCGGATTCCTGTCAATGCCAGTGCCAATGCGTGAGGGCAAGGCCAAAGAACAGCGCGGCAATGCCGATCATGATCAGCAGCACGCACAACAGCAGATGCAGATAGCCCAGTACCAGACCGGCCACGGCCATGCCGTCACCTTCAATCGGGCCATTGGTCGAGCGACGGATTTCGCTGCGTGCCAGGTGACCGCAGACGACCGCCACGATCGCGCCGATAAATGGCAATAGACACCACGAAAGGATGCCGAATATCAGGCTCACGATCGCCAGCGAACTGGTGGTGGTTCGGTAGGAAGGTTGATAGCTCATCAGGTCGCTCACTCAGGTCGAAGTGGAAATAGCGCCGTCGTGCATCGTCATCGATCACGGGCAGCGAACCGCCCGTGATCGACTCATTGGATTTAAAACTCGAACTTGATGCCCTGAGCGAGCGGCAATGCATCGGAGTAGTTGATCGTATTGGTCTGGCGACGCATGTAGACCTTCCACGCATCGGACCCGGATTCGCGACCGCCACCGGTTTCCTTCTCGCCACCAAACGCGCCGCCGATCTCAGCACCCGAGGTGCCGATGTTGACGTTCGCGATACCGCAGTCCGAACCCGCTGCGGACAGGTACTGCTCGGCCGAGCGCAGATTCTGCGTGAAGATCGACGAGGACAGGCCCTGCGGTACGGCGTTCTGCAGTTCGATCGCCTCATCCAGCGTCTTGAACGGCATCACGTAGAGGATCGGCGCAAACGTTTCGGTCTGTACCACGTCATCGGCATTCTTCAGGCCGGTGACGATAGTCGGCAGCACGAAGTTGCCCTTGCGATCGGTGAGCGCTTTGCCGCCCGTACGCACTTTGCCACCGGCGGCCTTGGCCTTCTCGATCGCAGCGAGATAACCCTGCACGGCCTCGGGGCTGTTGAGCGGACCCATCAGCGTGGTAGCGAGGGTGGGGTCACCGATCTTGCCTTCGACCTGGCCATAGGCCTTCACCAGCGTGTCGACGACATTGTCATGAATCGACTCGTGCACGAACAGACGACGCGTGGTGGTGCAGCGCTGACCGGCAGTACCGACGGCGCCGAACACGATGCCCGGGATCGCCAGCTTCAGGTCCGCACTTTCGTCCAGGATGATCGCGTTGTTGCCGCCCAGCTCCAGCAGCGAGCGACCCATGCGATGCGCCACGCGCTCGCCGACCATGCGGCCGACCTTGGTCGAGCCGGTGAAACTGATCAGCGGGATGCGCTTGTCTTCGACGAATGCCTGCGACAGCTCCGTGCCGGCATCGTTGAACAGGAAGAACAGATCCGGGAAGCCGCCAGCTTTGAGCGCCTCATTGCAGATCTTCATCGTCGCGATGGCCGATAGCGGCGTCTTCGGCGACGGCTTCCAGATGCAGATATCGCCGCAAATGGTGGCCAGGAAGGTATTCCATGCCCACACCGCGACCGGGAAGTTGAACGCGCTGATGATGCCGACCAGGCCGAGCGGATGGTACTGGTCGTACATGCGATGACCCGGACGCTCCGAGTGCATGGTGGAGCCGTACATCATGCGGCTCTGGCCCACCGCGAAATCGGCAATGTCGATCATCTCCTGCACTTCGCCGTCACCCTCGGGCTTGATCTTGCCCATTTCCAGCGCGACCAGCGAACCCAGCGCATCCTTGTTCTTGCGCAGCGCCTCACCGCACAGGCGCACCGCTTCGCCACGCAGCGGCGCTGGCGTGGTGCGCCAGACCTTGAATGCGGCCTGCGCACGCTTGACGATCACTTCGTAATCGGCGGCGCTGGATGCATGCACGGTACCGAGCACTTCACCGTTGGCAGGGTTCACTGGCTGCAACGTGCCGGCGTCGGTGGTCTTGGACCACTCGCCCTGCCCGAGGTAGCTACCGGACTGCTCGCCATTGAGGCCAAGCGCGGTGAGGATTGCGTGGGACATGGGTGTCTCCTGAACTTGCGTGGTGCCCGCGGGCACCGTGAATTGATGGCGTAAAAACGGTAATTCTAGCAGGCCCCCCGTTAGGATCGGATTGCATGGCCGGATCGCACCTGCCTGGAATCCATGCGAAAATCCCGCCGCTGCCCTCGTAGCTCAGTTGGATAGAGCGGTCCCCTCCTAAGGGACAGGTCGGACGTTCGAATCGTCTCGAGGGCACCAAAGTCGTTGAATCCAGGGGTCGGCCATGCCGGCCCCTGGCCGTTTGGGCGGGTGCCACGCTCAAGAACTGCACGACAGCATCGAACAGCCGGCCTTGTGTCGGGCCCAATCCGGCCGTTTCTGCGCAAATGCCTCGCGACCGGGCTGGTCGTCATAGGGATGGCGCATGACCTCGAGTAGTTCATCGACGCCGCTGGCATCGCCCTCTTCGGCACGGTCGATCGCCTGCTGGGCCAGATAGTTGCGCAGCACGTACCTAGGGTTGGCGCCGCGCATGGCCACTCGACGTTGTTCAGGCGATTGTGGATCGGTGGCGAGCCGTGCGACGTAATGCAGCAGCCAGTCTTTGAGTGCGGGTTCTGCAGCCTGCCGCTTTGTTTCGTCGTAGAACACGTCGTGGAACGGCGCCAGCGTCGGCGCCTGCGTATCGACGTCGGCCAATGCACGAAACCACAGCGTCATGTCGATCTCCGCCTGCTCCATCAGCGCCTGCAATGACTGCATCAACGCCACGTCGTCATCGCGGCACTCGGCCAGACCGAGCTTGGCGGCTATGTTGGCGCGGTCGGCGGCGCCATAGGTCGCGACATAGCGGTCCAGTCCAGCCTGCAACGGCTCGACACCTGCAAACAACGGAGCCAGCGCGCCTGCCAGGCGACTGAGGTTCCACCACGCCACGTTCGGCTGCTGGCCGTAGCGATAGCGGCGGCGTTGCGCGTCGGTAGTGTTCGGCGTCCATTCCGGATCGTAGTTATCGACCCAACCATAAGGGCCATAGTCGATGGTGAGACCGAGGATCGACATGTTGTCGGTGTTCATCACGCCATGCACGAAACCCACGCGCATCCAGTGCGCGATCATCGTCGCGGTGCGTTCGCACACCTGCGCAAACCATTCCGCGTATAGCGCTTCCCCCTGCCCTTGCAGCTCCGGATAGTCGCGGCGGATGGTGAAGTCAACGAGTTGTTTCAACAGCGCCGTATCCCCGCGCGAAGCCGGCAACTCGAAATTACCGAAACGGATGAACGAGGGCGCGACGCGGCAGACGATGGCACCGGGCTCCGCTTTGGCATGACCGTCGTAGAACATGTCACGCAGCACCGGCTCACCGGTATCGACCAGGCTCAGCGCGCGCGTGGTCGGTACACCGAGGTGATGCATCGCCTCGCTGCACAGGAATTCGCGTATTGACGAACGCAGCACCGCGCGACCATCCGCACCGCGCGAATACGGCGTCAGCCCGGCGCCTTTGAGCTGCAACTCCCAGCGCTCGCCCGCCGCATTGATGACTTCGCCCAACGAGATCGCGCGTCCGTCACCGAGCTGTCCAGCCCAGTGACCAAACTGGTGACCGCCGTAATTCGCTGCGTACGGCTGCATGCCATTCAACAGGGCATTGCCCCCGAACACCTGTGCGAACTCCGGCGTGGCGACATCTTCCTCGCTGAAGCCCAGCACTGCCGCCATCTCGGCCGAATGTGCCAGCACGCGCGGCGCGGCAACCGGCGTGGGATCGACCGACGAATACAGCGCGCCCTCGACCTGGCGCAAACGCGGCCCGTGCTCGGAGTCACCGGGCACGTCGCGGACAAATGCGTTGTCGAAGCGAGGGTTAAACATGGGCGGCAAGATCTGCAAAATGGGCGGACCCTATATTCGGGCGCAGATCGATACATGCAAGAGCCCTACAGTGCACGTCGAATGACCCGCCCCCCAGCTCGTCATCCCTGCGAAGGCAGGGACCCAGTAGCCTGATGTCCCTCGAATGCCAAGGACTCTGGGTTCCTGCCTACGCAGGAATGACGGCAAACCCCGCTCGTCATCCTTGCGAAAGCGGGGACGCTGTAGCTTGATGTCCCTCGAAAGCCAGGGGCGCTGGGTTCCTGCCTACGCAGGAATGACGGCAAACCCCGCTCGTCATCCTTGCGAAGGCAGGGACCCAGTGGCCTGATGTCCCTCGGAAGCCAGGGGCGCTGTGTTCCTGCCTTCGCAGGAATGACGGGCTGAAGAGCGAGTTTTCGAGGTTCCATAGATGCGCATGGCGCTATAGTCGCCGCCGCCAGCATCCACCCGAGAAGCGCATGACCGACACACCGCCGTCCACCAACCTCAACGCCGACGCACTGCCCGAGGACGCGCCATACATCGCTGCCACCACGCGCTGGCTGGAGCGTGCGGTGATCGGGCTCAACCTGTGCCCGTTCGCCCGCGCGCCGCATGTGCAGGGCAAGTTGCGCATGCGCGTGAGCCATGCGCGCGACAGCGATGCGCTGCTGGATGATCTGTGTGGCGAACTGCAGTCGCTGAACGCGCTGACGCCGGACGAATGCGAAACCGGTCTGCTGATCCACCCCTTCGTGCTAACGGATTTTCTCGACTACAACGATTTCCTTGATGTCGCCGATGCGGCCGTGCAGACGCTGGGGCTGGAAGGTGAATGGCAGGTGGCCAGCTTTCATCCCGACTACCAGTTCGCCGAAAGCGCGCCCGACGCGATCGAGAACTTCAGCAACCGCTCGCCCTACCCCACACTGCACCTGCTGCGCGAATCGAGCATCGAGCGCGCGATGGAAGCGATGAGCGATACCGACAGCATTTACCGGCGCAACATCGAGACACTGCAACGCCTGGGCACCGATGGCTGGCAGGCACTATGGCGCGAAACGAAGGTGTGATTGCATCCGTTGATGACGTGCGATTCACATTCCCGCGGAACGAAGGTGTCATGCTGGGCAGTGAACAATCTCCCCGATCCCTACGCGGAAAGTGTCGATCCGAGCGTGCGATGCACGTCCTGTGAAGCAATCTGCTGCCGCCTCACTGTCGTGCTGATGCCGGACGACCACGTGCCGGAATGGCTGGTCCATCGCGATCTGCACGGCATGGAAACACTCGCCAAGGGTGAGGACGGCTGGTGTGTCGCCGTCAATCCAAATACGTCCGGCTGCACGATCTACGAGGATCGCCCGGCAATCTGCCGCAAGTACGCGATGGGCAGCCCAAGCTGCCGCGACGAACGGCACAAGTGGTACGGCGCGACGATTCCGACAGCGGTGCACATGCTCTAGGACACTTCGCATAACCAAGGCGCCTGGAATAACTAAGGCACCTCGAATAACCGTTACCCCACTTGTGATTCCTGCGAAGGCCCGCTCGTCATTCCTGCGAAGGCAGGACAAGCGCAAAGCGCGCAGAACGTTTGAAGAGCGGCCCCGAAGGGGCGAGCGAAGCGAGTGACCCAGTAGCCCCATGTTTCTTGAGCGCTAAGGGCGCTGGGTTCCTGCCTTCGCAGGAATGACGAGCGAAAGAGCTTGGACCTGGTGGCCCAAAGCTCTTGATGAGCAAGGGCGCTGGATTCCTGCCTTCGCAGGAATGACGAGCAGAGCGCGCAGCCCCTCAGGGGCCGCCGCTAAAAATCAACGCGATCTCATCAGCGTTGAGCACACGCCATTCACCGAGCGGCAACTCACCCAGCACAAGGTCACCAACCGCGATGCGCTGCAACGTCTCGACGTGATTGCCGGTAGCCGCGAACATCCGTCGCACCTGGTGATAACGACCTTCGGTCACACTGAGCCGGGCGTGACGCGGCCCGAGCACTTCAAGCATGGCGGGCGCCAGCGGCTCCTTTTCCGATTCCAGCAGCAACGTGCCGCTGGCAAACAGCTCAGCCTCGTCGCCGCGCAGATCCTGCGCCAGCGTAGCCTCGTACACCTTGGTCACCTGTGCCTTCGGTGAAATGATCCGGTGCAGCAGCGCGCCATCGTCGGTGAACAGCAACAGGCCAGTGGTATCGCGATCGAGCCGTCCCACGCTGGACAACACCGGGGTGCGCACGTTGTAGCGCGGCGGCAGCAGGTCATACACCACCCGCCCGGGATCCTTGCGCGAACAGGTGACCGCCAGCGGCTTGTTGAGCATCAGGATCAACCCGGCTGGCGGATCGAGCGGTTCGTCATCGATGCGGATGTGTTCGTGCGCCACAACGTCGTCGGCGTACAACACTTCGCCATCCGGATCGGTGATGCGACCGGCGCGGAACATCTGCGACACATCCTTGCGGCTGCCATACCCCAGGTTCGCGATCAGCTTGACCAGTTTCATCCACGCACCCCACTAGCTTCGATCACCTTGAAACCCTCTTGCACGACCACGCTGCGCACATGGCGAAAACGCGCGGTCAATATTGCCTCGTAAGCCAGATGCCGGTTCGCCACCAGCCATAGACGGCCATCCGGTTGCAACGCCTCGGCCGCGCTGGTGATGAACGCACGACCCAACTCCGGCAAATCGGCACGCCCCTGATGAAACGGCGGATTGCTGACGATGGCGTCGTAACGCTGCGGCAGCCCGCGGGTAACGTCATGCCATTGCACCGACACATCCAGCTCACGTCCGCATTCGCGTTGGGCTCGCTGAAGATTGATCCGTGCCGGCTCCAATGCGCGTGCCTCGGCCTCGTACAAATCGATCGCGCTGACCTGCGGACAGCGCGCGATGACCTGGGTGGCCAGGTAACCGTAACCGGCACCAAGATCGGCCACGCGCCCATGCAGGTCGTTCGGCAAGTGCGCCGCCAGCAGCGCCGAGGCGCGATCGATGCGATCCCACGCGAACAGGCCGGGTCGACTGATGTAGCCGTCGGCAACTTCACGCGGCGCATCCAATGCCAGCCATTCATCCAGCAATGTCTGGTTGACTCCGGCCGCGTTCGGCGTGCTCCAGAACACCCGGCATTTATGCTTGGACAGGTGCTGCACGGTACCGACCAGTTTCGCCAGATCCGCCTCGCCGGACTTCGCGCCCTCGGCATTCGGCATGCTCACCACCACCGTGCCACCCGGCGCCGCGTGGCGCACTGCGCGCGCGAACAATGCGCGTGCCTCGTCGCGTTGACGCGGCGGTAACACCAGCACCACTGGGAACACTTCATCAGCGGCAGGTTCACCCACGCGCAAACCGTTGCGGCCCAGCTCGTCGGCAAACGGCATGAAGCTCTGTTCGCACAACCAGCCGGGCTGGGCCATCTCGCGCAAGCGAACGCCAGCACGGGCGCGCAGAAACAGCACGCGACCATCCTGCGGCAGACGCAACTCTGCCGACTCGAAGGGAACAAACAGAGCAGCCAGCGCCGAATCCGGCGCGGCCGCAAATACACCGACAGCAGTCACGTGATCTCTTCAACCATGAAACGAAGGCGGCATTGTACGTGGCCGTCGGCCAAACAGCCGGCAAGCGTCATCATCCCGCCCCGCTTGCCGTGCAGACTCAGCTGCTGGAGTATGCGCTGACCGCATCCATCGCCCGCGCCGAATAGACCAACGCAGCGCCGGCATTCATCGCAATCGCCACGCCAAGCGCTTCGGCGATTTCCTCGCGGGTCGCGCCATGCTTCAAGGCCTCAGCGACATGCACGGTGATGCAGCCGTCGCAGCGGGTGGTGACCGCCACCGCCAGTGAAATCAACTCGCGCGTCTTGGCGTCCAACAGACCGGTCTTTTCGCCGGCGCCGGACAGGGTCTGGTAACCCTTCACCGTATCCGGGCTCAGCTTGGCGATGTCGCCAATGCGCCCCATCAGTTCCTTACGGTAACCCAGCCAATCCAACATGGGAGTCTCCTCGCTGTCGTGGCAGCCAGACGCCGCGCCCGGCCGTGGCGTTCAATAGTGCGCCACTGCTCAGGAAAATGCGTCAACACGATTCAACGCGGAGCGTCGATCAGTGTGGCAAGCCGACCGTCGAGGCACTGGAGGGCAGCTCATCCAGCATCTGCTTCGCCAACGGCTGATAGCCGCCGTCGAAATGGTGATCGCCCTTCTTGGGGTGGACGACGACCCACTTCGGCAGATCAGTTTCGGTGCACACCGTGTCGTCGCTGTCGTCGAGGCCGTAGTAGCAGATCACCGGTGGCTTGTTGTCCAGCGCCTGCAACGGCGGCATCGCGTCGTAGTCTTTGATCGGATTGAGGCTCTGCAGCAGCGTCTTGAGGTGCTCCTGCCACCAGCCCTGCTTGATCATGTAACCCTCGAGGGCAATCTCGAAGTTCGCTTCCTTGCTGGGCGCCAGCAGCACCATCTGGGTGATGCGCGCGCGATTGGCCGGGCTGAGCTTGCCTACGATGGTCGGCAGCACATCGGCTCCAAAGGAGTACCCGACCAACCAGATGCGCTGCTTGCCCCACACCGCAACGTATTTCGTCATCAGCGCGTCGAGTTCCTGCGCCGACTCGTCCGGCGTACGGTTGCGCCAGTAGTACTTGAACGTATTGACGCCAAGCACCGGAATGCCGCGATCGATGAACGAAATGCCTAGGCGCCGATCCAGGTCGGCCCAGCCGCCGTCGCCCGAATAGATGATCGCCATGACGTCATCTTTGCCGGCCGGTGGCGCCGTGCTTATGCTGGCAACGGGCAGCACCACCGTGGTCTGCTCCAGGCTCACGCGCGACCACGGACTCCACACCAGCACGCCGCCCACCAGGCAGGCAGTGATGATTGCCAGCGTGACCCACGTCCCGCGTTTCATCGGCGCACCACACCGGAAAGGCCGCCCGAAATTAGACTGGCGACATTGGCCAGGATCATCGGCAGCGCGATACCGCCAGGCACGGCCATATAGCGCGCCTCCCACTCCGGATCAAATTTATCCTTGTAGCGATGCAGTCCACGGAAATTGTAGAAGCGCTCGCCGCGACCGAACACCAGCGCGCCGAATCGGTTCCATAGCGGCGCCTGCCGCCGGTTCTGCAAGCCGGCCAGCGGGGCCATGCCCAGGTTGAACCATTCGTAGCCCTCCTGACGCGCCCACTGCATCAGTTCCACAAACAGATAATCCATGATTCCGGCGGGACCCTCGGGCAGAAAGCGCATCAGGTCCAGCGACGCTTCATGCTTGGTCTCGTTGAGAAACAGATTCGCGAACGCCACCAGTTGGTCGTTCTGCCACACCAGGGCCATCGGCGTGCGCACCAGATAGAGCGGTTCGAACGCGCCCAGCGAGAAACGCTTTTCGCGCACCCGCTTGTCGAGCATCCAGGCGTCGGAAATTTGCTTGAGACGCGGCAACAGAGGACCCACTTCGGCCGCTGGCACGATTTCCAGCCGCAAGCCATCGCGCGCGAGTTTGTTCACCGTGCCGCGCAGGGTCTTCTTCGACTTGCCATCCAGGTTGAAGGTAGCCAACCGTACGCGCGCTTCCTCACCGATCTTCAGCAGGCTCATGCCCACTTCCAGGTACAGATCCAGATCCTCCGGGCTCACCTGATAGAACACCGGCCAACCACCGGCACGTTCGCACTGATCGAGAAACATCCACACCAGCTCACGTCGGGCTGCGTCGTCATTGCCGACCGGATCGCCCATGGTCACCCAGCTGCGACCTTCGATGTCGTACATCACAAAGGCCTTGCCTTCGGGATCGAACAACAACGTCTTGTCGCCCATCAAGGCCAGATGTGCCTGCGCGGAGGGAAACTGCTTGATCAGTGGCAACGCCCGCGCCAGGTCCGCCTCGGTCGGCGGCTCGGGATCAAGCCGCCGCGGTCGGATCAGGCTGGCCAGCGCAAACAGCATGCCGGCTGCCGCCGCAGCCACCAGTGCGCGCAACGCGCGCGGCGCACCGCCCTGGTAGAAGCTGAATTCCCACCACAGGTCGCTGCTGTAAGCGACGTGCTTGTAGCTGAACAGCACCAGCCAGGTCGCGCAGCCAAATACGGCCAGGATCGCAATGATCCAGCCGATCGAAAAAGTGGTACTGAACAGCGACGCGCGCCGATAGAACAACCAATGCGCCGGTGCCAGCGCCATCGCCAGCAAGGTGAGCAGCGTGGCTTCCTCGTAGTCGATGCCTTTCAGCAGCGAGAACACCGCGCCAGCCACCAGTAATACCAAGGTCAGCCAATAGGCCGCGTCCAGTCGCCGCTGGAGGCCGCGGGCAAGGATCAGCAACAGCATGCCGATCACGCTTGCCAGCAGATGCGAGACTTCCAGCACCGACAGCGGCAGCACGTCGCGCAGAATATCCATGCGCTTGGGCAGCGCCCGAGTCGCACCGGAAAACAGCAGCACCGCGCCGGAAACCAGCGTCAGGCCGGCAAAGAACGAGGGCAGCAGTCCAGTGAACCAAGGCGTCAACAGCGATTTTTGCCGTAGCCCGCGTGCCTCGCGCTGCAGCACCAATACGGTGGCCATGCACAACGGCAACAGGTAATAGATGACGCGGAACGCCGCCAGCGCGCCAATGATCGGCGCGGCCAGCGCCTCGTTGCCAGTGGCACCGAAACCGGCCAGCATCACCGCCTCGAATACACCCAGGCCACCGGGCACGTGGCTGATCAGTCCGATGATCTGGGCGATCACGAAGATCGCCAGGAAATGGCCGAATCCGTTATTCAGCTCGTCCGGCATCAGCACATAGAGCACGGCCGCAGCCAATCCCCAATCGAACGCACCCACCAGAATCTGTCGCACGCCGGTAGCCACCGACGGCATGCTCACGCGCCAGCGCCAGATCCGTATGGGACGTTTGATCAAGCCACCGACGAGCCAGGCCAGTGGTACCAGCGTCAGCAGCAAGGCACATGGCACGCGGAACGCCGCCAGCGGCAGTTCCGGCGGCAGCGGTACGCACAGCAAGGTCACCCCGGTCAGCGCCAGCAGACCCAGCCAAAAACTGCTGGTGCAGAACAGCACCACTTTCGCCACCTCTTTGGTGGACAGGCCGCTCTGGATATAAAAGCTGTAGCGAATCGAGCCTGACACCAGCAGCGACAAGCCCACTGCATTGCTGAAGGCGTAGCTGATGAATGAAATCAGGGTGACCAGCTTCCACGGCAGTTTGCGTCCGATCGAGGCCAGTGCGAAACGGTCGTACAGCGTCATCACCGCGTAGCCCATCGCGGTCAGCAGCGCTGCCAGCAAGAGCCGCGCGCGCGAAATGCTCTGCACGTAGGTTCGGACCTGGTGGTAGTTCACCTCTTTGGCCAGCAGGTGCAGCGCCCACAACGCGAGGCACAGCATGCCCACCGACAGTAGCGGCCCGGCGAGCCTGCGCAACACCACCATGCGCTGGCTCGGTGGCGCCAGGGCTTCGGTGGCGCTCAGAACCTGCTCGACGTTTTCTTGCTGCTCCACGCGACGACAAACTCCCTTGGTGACCGCCTAGTGTAGAGCCTCAACTGTTTCAGGCAATTAACGAAAACCACATTAATTGCGGAACCCTACCGACGATCGCTGCATGGCCCTACACGACCACCCCCGCGGCGGCGCTCCCGCGTCCGCCCAGGCATTCGCTATGCGTTTGTCGACGACTGCCCCAATCGACCCACCCAGCGGTACAGCAGCACCATCACCACGACGAACGCCGCGCCGCCAACCCACAGCGCCGGGCCGTTCGCGAATGTGTCGCCGACCAGGGCGAGCGGATAGTCCTTTCCGGAAAACGCGACGAACGCGGCGATGACCACGCCAAGCAACCCCTCGCCGACGATCATGCCGGAGGCAAGCAGCACGCCGAGTTGCTTGGTCGCTTCGGGATTCTTCGAGCTGCGGTCGGCGCGACGGTCGAACCACCAGCCGGCAACGGCACCGACCACCACCATCAGCGTGCTCTGCGTCGGCAGGTAGATGCCCAGGCCCACCGCGAGCGGCGACAGGTGCGCGGACTTCGTCGTGCGACGCAACACCTCATCGATGATGATCATCACCACACCGATCACACCGCCGATCTCGATCAGGCTCCAATCGATATTGTTCTGGATCACACCCTGCGCCAGCGCCGAGATCAGCCCGGCCTGCGGTGCGGCCAGCGCGTGCGCGCGCTGCGGCCCCGGTGCGCCGACAAACCCGTAGGCGTGATTGAGCAAGTCCAGAATCGGCGGGATGATTGCAGCGCCGGCGAGCACACCGATGACCAGCGCCCACTGCTGTTTGGACGGCGTCGCGTCGACCAGCTGACCGGTTTTGAGATCCTGCAGGTTGTTGTTCGCGATCGCCGCGGCAGCAAACACGATCGAGGTAATGAACAGCGCAAACGCCACCAGCGCTTTCTCGCTGCCGACAGGCAGCGTCGAGCGGATGCCGAACACCAGCAGCAGCGCCGCGGCAATCACCACGATGATGCCGATACCTGACAACGGACTGTTCGACGAACCGATCAGGCCAGCCATGTAGCCGCATACGGCGGACACGAAGAAGCTCATCAGAACCACGAAGATCAGCCCACCGACCACCAACGCCACGATGTGGTCGCCGAGCCCGTGGCCGGCAGTCGTCGCGAAGTTCGCGATCAGCCAGCCGATTGGCAGCAGGGATATCAGCGAGATCAAGCCAACCTGTTTGATCGGGATGTCCTGCTCGGTGCGCGGCAGCAATGCCGCATTGCCGGCGCCGCGCACGCGCGAGGCAGCCATCGCTGAGCTAAGCCCGCTGATGACCGGCTTGACCAGTTTGGCCAGCGTCCAGATCGCAGCAACGCCGATGGTGCCTGCGCCGACGAAACGGACCTTATGGCTCCATGTCGCAAGCGCCAGATCAGCGATCGAACCAGCTCCCGGCGCCAGCGCGGAAAAATGCGGCACACCCCAACCCCAGCCGATCAGCGCGCCCACCAACATCGCGACGCCGACCCACAACCCGACCAGATGGCCGATACCGAACAGCGCGAACGAGAGAAAAAAGTCGAACCCGGTCACGCCGCCCCTGTCACCGACACGGAAGAATTGCACCACGTCGCCTGCGAACACGCGCGTCGCAACGACTACTGCAAACACGGCCGAGACAATGGAACCCCACAGCACGGAGAGCAGTCCGGCACGGTTGGATTCAGCCGCTGCCTCGGCGCTGACGCCATCGCCGCCACCGGAACCCACCTTCAGCACTTCGGCGCAGGCGACGCCCTCGGGGTAAGGCAGGTCGGAGTTGGTGACCAGCGCGCGGCGCAGCGGGATCGAATACATCACGCCGAGAATGCCGCCCAGCGCGCAGATCGCGAACGAGGTCCAGTAATTGAAGCCGGTCCACCATCCGATCAGGATCAGCCCGGGCAACACGAAGATGATCGACGACAACGTGCCAGCCGCGGAAGCGACCGTCTGCACGATGTTGTTCTCCTGCATCGTGGAGCCCTTGAAATAGCGCAGCACCGCCATCGAGATCACCGCCGCCGGAATCGACGTGGCGAAGGTGAGGCCGGCCTTGAGGCCGAAATAAACGTTCGCCGCCGTGAACACCAGCGTGATCAGGATGCCGATGATCAGCCCGCGTACGGTCAACTCGTTGCGCGGTGTCGCGCTGGACAATGGCTGTGCACTCACGTTTATTACTCCCCGGACGGATGCTGCTGCGGAAGATAGCGTGGAATGGCCACGCGTGGTTACCCTTGACACGCAGCGCCGACCTCTCTCTGGCCCTACGGCCAGCCCTCACAAGCTCAGCTGACTCTCGAACCGTCGCGGCTTGCCGGAGAGGGGATCGACAAACGCCAGGCTGTGCGCCAGCAATTGCAGCGGCCGCTGGTAGTCATCGGCCGCCTTTTCGGTCAGCACGGGATACAAGGTGTCACCCAGGATCGGCGCACCCAGCGCAGCCATATGCACGCGCAGCTGGTGCTTTCTGCCAGTGACCGGATACAGCGCATAACGCCAGCACTCCACGCCACGCTCGATCACCTCAATTCGGGTTTCACTGTTGGGTGGCCCGTCAACCTCCTGCATGCGGAAGAACGGCTCACCCACGACGATGCGCGAATGGCGCAGCAGCGGAAACGCCAATCCCGGCAACGCTGGCGCCAACGCCTCATAGCGCTTGTCGATCCTGCGTTCACGAAACAACGCCTGATACTGCGCCCGGCTGCCTCGGTTCGCCGAGAACAGCACCAGCCCCGCGGTAGCCCGATCGATCCGGTGCAGCGGCACCAGATCGGGATTGCCCAACCGGCGGATCAGCCGCCGCAACAAGGTCTCCTCGACAAACCCACCCGCCGGCGTCACCGGCAGGAAGTGCGGCTTGTCCGCCACCACCAGATGCTCATCGACATGCAGCACCGTCTCGGCGAAAGGGATCGGCGCCTCGTCCAACACCTCGCGGTAGTAATGAATGCGCAGCCCAACCCGATACGGCGTATCAGGCCCAATCGCCACGCCCTGCCCGTCGAGCACCAAGCCGCGGGAGATACGGTCCAGCCATTGCGCGCGGCTGATCGTGGCGAAGTGTGCGCACAGGCTGTCGAGCACGGTGGTCCATTCGCCGGGTGGCAGGTGGATGGTGCTGGCGTGGGGGGCGCGGATGAAAGATGCGATGGGCGGGGTCATGGCTGCAGCCAGTGTAGTGCGCCCTGCTGAGCCGACAGTTTTTCAGCTTGGCTTTTGCGTCTGTGCGGGCGATCTTCAGTTGCGATGCTTTGCTTATGATCGAAGCGAATCGGCTCTTGAAAGGGTAAGGGGCAAGTGCCCGCGGTCCCGCTCAATTCTCACCCGAACCCTCTCCCATAGGGAGAGGGGCAGCGCGCGTCAAAAGTGACTTGCTCTTCGCAGGATGACGATCTGCTCTGCACGCGACAGCAGATCGCGGTAAGGCAGCTGGTAAAGCCCAAGGGCGCTGGGCCCCTGCCTTCGCAGGGGTGACGGGGAATAGGCATTCCCGCGAGCACCCGCCCCTCACCCCTACCCTCTCCCCACAGGGGAGAGGGGGTAGAGTGCGGCGCGCTGATCAGGCCTCCACAAGTGGGTGAAAGCATTGCCCCACACAGCAATCGCGCCACCAAATGACGCCACCCATGGCAGCCCATCCGGCTGCACCCCCACCGCAACGCGTAGAATGGCTGGTTGTCGTCTCAAGGCACGCCCCCATGGCACTGAACTCCACCATCTACAAAGTCGAACTGCAGATCAGCGACATGGATCGGCATTACTACGCCACCCATGCACTGACCCTGGCTCGACACCCGTCGGAAACCGAGGAGCGCCTGATGGTGCGGCTGCTTGCGTTCGCGCTGTATGCGGATGACAGGCTGGAGTTTGGCAAGGGCATCAGCGATGAGGACGAACCGGCGCTGTGGCGCAAGGCGTATACCGACGAGATCGAGCTGTGGATCGAGCTAGGCCAGCCGGACGAATCGCGCATCCGCAAAGCCTGCGGCCGTTCGCGCCAGGTAGTGGTGATCAACTACGGCGGCAATACGTCGGAGATCTGGTGGAACAAGATCGGCTCCTCGTTGATCCGCAACAAGAACCTCACTGTGCTCGACATTCCAGCGACCACCGTCACCGAACTCGTCGCGCTGCTGCAGCGTGGCATGCGCCTGCAATGCCTGATCCAGGATGGTCAGCTGCAGCTGATGAATGATGCGGACTCGGTGTCGGTGGATCCAGTGCGACGCATGGCACCGGCTGAGATGGTGAGCTGACGGGTCACTGTCCCGATCAAAGCGCCACTACATCCAGCGCCGCGTTCCCGCTCGTTTTCCCGGATAATCGGCGCCCGACCCCATCCACCCTCTCCCGGAATCACGCCATGCGTTGGTTGCTGTCCTTGTTTGCACTGCTCGTTCTTGCCGCTTGCGGCGGCACACCGCAAGCCCATGCCACGGGCCATGTGGACAAGCTCATCGTCATCGACCAGAAGGTCGGCACCGGTGCCGAAGCGAAACCTGGCATGGAAGTGAAGGTGCATTACACCGGCTGGCTCTACGACGAAAACGCCAAGGACAAGCACGGCGCCAAGTTCGATAGCTCGCTCGATAGTGGCACCCCGTTTTCCTTCACCCTGGGTCAGGGCAGCGTGATCGAGGGCTGGGACCAGGGCGTGGCCGGCATGCATGTTGGCGGCAAGCGCACCTTGCTGATACCGGCGGCACTTGGCTATGGCGCCAATGGTGCCGGCGATGACATCCCGCCGAATGCCTCGCTGGTGTTCGATGTGGAGCTGCTGGACGTCCACGCGCCCTGAGGCGTGCTGTGCGCTTTCTGTGGGAGCGACTTCAGTCGCGATGCTTTCGGCATGCTGCTCGAAGAGCGATCGCGACTGAAGTCGCTCCCACAACAGCAGCATCATCGCCGCATCTAGCCCGTCAGTCGTCCTGCGCCGCCGCCTCGCGGCCCTGCTGGCGGATGATCGCTTCCTCGCGGGCATCGATGATCGACTGCATCACGCTGTCGACATCGGCGATGCTTTCGTCGAACTCGAAACGGCCGGTGAGCTCGCTGTCCGGATGCAATTCACCCAGCTCGAACAGCGCCCACATTTCCTCGCCGTAGTAAGTGTCCAGCAATTCCGGCGCGAAGCGCGACAGGCTGATGGTGATGTTGCCCACATCACGCCGCAGCATGGCCCGCGCGGCATTGTTGCCGGAGGCACTGACGACCTGCGGCAGATCGATGATCACCGGACCTTCCGGCGCGACCAGCACGTTGTATTCGGACAGATCGCCGTGGATCAGCCCGATGCACAGCATGCGTGCCACCTGCTGCATCAGGAAACGGTGATAGGCGCGCGCCGTTTCCGCCGATAGCTCCACTTCACCCAGGCGCGGCGCGGAATAGCCGTCAGCATCAGTGACCAGCTCCATCACCAGCACGCCGTTGAAGTAACCGTAAGGTTGCGGCACCCGCACGCCGGCGGCCGTAAGTTGGTACAGCGCATCGACCTCGGCGTTTTTCCAGGCGGCCTCCATCTCCTTGCGGCCGAACTTGCTGGCCTTGCCGATCGCGCGGGCCTGCCGGCTGCCGCGCACCTTGCGGCCTTCCTGATACTGCACGCGTGCCTGGAAACTGCGCTGGGCCATGTCCTTGTAGACCTTGGCACAACGGATGTCGTCGCCCGCGCGCACCACGTAGACGGAGGCTTCCTTGCCGCTCTTGAGTGGCCGAAGCACCTGATCGATCACGCCTTCGTCGATCAGTGCCTGCAGGCCCTTGGGTGTTTTCATGCGTGGGAAAGCTTCAACAATTCGAGGAATAACCCCCATTATGGCCGATCTGCCGCCTCGGCTCGTTCTTTTCGGTCCCGCCGGTCAGTTGGTGTGCAAACTCGCTGCGCCGAGCCGGTCGCGGACCGTCGCCGCGATCTCGAACGAATGCCGGCGTGCCGCATGCTCAAAGATGTTGGCAGTGATCAGCAATTCGTCGGGCTGGTGCCGCGCGATGAACGCGTCGATACCGTGTTGTACGGTGCTGGCATCGCCGATCACGGCACACGCCAGCGCGCGCTCCACGCCGAGTCGTTCGACCGGTGTTCCGTACGATTCGATGTCGTCGATCGGCGGCGGGATCAACCCCGGCCGGCCGCGACGCAGATTGATGAAGCTCTGCTGCTGGGTGGTGAACAGTCGCCGCGCCTCCGCGTCGCTGTCAGCGGCGACCACGTTGATACCCAGCATCGCGTAAGGTTGCTGCAAGCGTGCCGACGGCCTGAAGTCACGGCGATACAGCGCCAGCGCCTCGTCCATCGCATCGGGCGCGAAGTGCGAAGCAAATGCGAAGGGCAACCCAAGCCGCGCCGACAATGTCGCGCTGAACAGGCTGGAGCCAAGCAGCCACACCGGCACCTCGATCCCGGCACCGGGCACCGCGCGCACCAGCTGACCGGGCTTGGCCGGCTCGAAATAGCCAAGCAACTCCATCACGTCATGCGGGAACGCATCGGCGCTGTCGAAGTAGCGACGCAACGCCTTCGCGGTGGGCTGATCCGTACCCGGCGCGCGACCAAGTCCCAGATCGATGCGCCCCGGATACAGCGAGGCGAGCGTGCCGAACTGCTCGGCGACCTGCAGCGGCGCGTGGTTCGGCAACATGATGCCGCCGGCACCGACGCGTATCGTCGAGGTGCCTCCCGCCACATGGCCGATCAGCACCGCCGTCGCTGCGCTGGCGATACCCGGCATATTGTGATGCTCGGCCAGCCAGTAGCGCCGATAACCGAGGCTCTCGGCCAGCTGCGCCAGATCCAGCGTATTGCGGAACGCCTGCCCGGCATCGCTGCCTTCGGTAACCGGCGCCAGGTCAAGGACGGAAAAGGGAATCATGTTGTGCTCTCGGCATCACAGAAGCCCACGATCTGGGGGCGCTCGCGCCAATTACCACCACATGCGGAGGTGTTGCAGGAGTGCGTATGTCAGCGGCAGGCGTCGATCGCTTCGGATAATCGTTCCACGCCAATCACTTCCATCTCGCCAACACGGCCCTTCTTCGGGGCATTCGCCTTCGGCACGATCGCTCGTCGGAAGCCATGCGTGGCGGCTTCCTTCAGACGCTCCTCACCGTTGGGCACTGGGCGGATCTCGCCGGACAGGCCGACCTCGCCGAACGCGATGGTCTGCTCCGGCAACGGTCGATCGCGCAACGACGAAAGTACCGCCAGCAACACCGGCAGGTCCGCCGCCGTTTCCTGCACGCGGATGCCACCGACCACGTTGACGAACACATCCTGGTCGTAAGCGGCCACGCCGCCATGCCGATGCAATACGGCGAGCAGCATGGCCAGGCGGTTCTGCTCCAGCCCCAGCGCGACGCGGCGCGGATTGCCCAGCGAGGATTGATCGACCAGCGCCTGCACTTCGACCAGCAATGGCCGGGTGCCTTCGCGGGTGACCATCACCGCACTGCCCGATGTCGGCCCACTGTGCGCGGACAGGAAGATCGCCGATGGATTGGGCACTTCGCGCAGTCCCTTGTCGGACATCGCGAACACACCCAATTCATTCACCGCACCGAAGCGGTTCTTGAACGCACGCAGGATGCGGAAGCGACTGCCGGACTCGCCCTCGAAGTACAGCACCGCATCGACCATGTGCTCCAGCACACGCGGGCCGGCAATGCCGCCGTCCTTGGTGACATGGCCGACCAGGAAGACCGACGTGCCGGTCTCCTTGGCGAAGCGCGTGAGCTTGGCGGCGGATTCGCGCACCTGGCTGACCGAGCCGGGCGCCGCCGGCAGCGACTCGGTCCAGATCGTCTGGATTGAGTCGATCACCAACACCCGCGGACGGGTTTCCATGGCCTGTTCGAGAACCCGCTCGATGCAGGTTTCAGCGAGCGCCTGCAGCGGCTCCAGTGGCAGACCCAGGCGCTGTGCACGCGATGCCACTTGCGATAGCGATTCCTCGCCGGTGACGTACACGCTGGGCAGGTGCGCACCCAGCGTGCCCAGCATCTGCAACAGCAAAGTCGATTTGCCGATGCCCGGATCACCCCCGATCAACACTACCGAACCCTGCACCAGCCCGCCGCCGAGTACCCGATCCAGCTCGCCGATGCCGGTGAGCGTGCGCGCCTCGGTGGTCAATGCCACCGCGGTCAACGGAGTGATGCGCGCCGCGCCAGCAGCGTTGCCGGCGTAATTGGAACGCTGCGCACCCATCGATGCATTCGCAGCTGACGCCGGCGTCAGCACGATCGAACTGAGCGTGTTCCACACCCCGCACTCGACGCACTGGCCCTGCCATTTGTTGTGCTCGGCGCCGCACTCGGTGCAGACATAGGCGGTCTTGGCTTTGGCCATGGGGGTTTCCGGCTTGGAGGCTGTGATGACGGTGAGCTTAGCCTGCCGGCATCGCAAACCGCGAGACGCAATGGCGCGTAGTTCGGTCAGTGAATGGTTCTGCGAATGCCCTTTGACTTCGCTGCGCTACGCTCAGGGCGAACGGTTCAAATCCAAGGATGTTGGGCATCGCTGCGCTCCCCCCAACCTACTCGCAACAATCAGCAGCCCCGTAGACCCGTAGGTTGGGGTGAGCGCAGCGATGCCCAACATCCCCACAACGCCCGGCAGCCCGTTAGGTTGGGACGAGCGAAGCGACTTACTTTTCGTCTTCAACGAACAGAACGCGACGGGTCATGCCGCAGGTGAGGTCGTAGGAGATGGTGGCGGATTGCGCAGCGATCAGTTCGACCGGTAGCTCGGCCCCCCATAGTGTTACGCGATCACCGACCTTTGCCTTCGGAGCATCGCGCAGGTCGAGCGTGATCAGATCCATCGAGACGCGGCCGATCAGTGGCACGCGCTGGTCGCCGACCAGCACCGGTGTGCCGGCTGCGGCGCTACGCGGGTAACCGTCGCCGTAGCCGACGGCGGCTACGCCAACCGGCATGTCTTCGGGACAGGTCCAGGTACCGTTGTAGCCGATACGCTCGCCGCGCCGGATCGGATTGATTGCGATCAACCGGGTGCTCAAGGTCATCGCCGGACGAAAACCAAAATCCGCGCCGGTCTTGCCGTCGACCACCGAAAGCCCATAGAGCAAACCACCGGTGCGCACCCAATCGGCTCGCGCATCGGGCCAGCCCAGCACGGCAGCGGAGTTGGACAGCGAACGCGGTCCATGCAGATCGCGCGTGGCTTCAGCGAAGCGGGCGATCTGCAACGGTGTCTGCGTGCCATCGAATACTTCGGAATCGGAAAAGTGCGTGAGCAGACCGATTTCCGGATCGATACCGGACATGGCCTCCAGTTGCGCATGCACTTGGGCCACATGCTCCGGCGCGAAACCGAGCCGATGCATGCCGCTGTCGATCTTCAGCCAGACGCGCAAACGACCACGCGCCGACGACGCCTGCGCCAGCCACTGCAGTTGCGCCTCGTGATGGATCGCTGCATCCAGCTGCAACCGCTGCATTTCGGCGATATCGTGAGGGCCGTCCGGGCCAGACAGCACCACGATGCGCTGCTGATGTCCTGCCGCGCGCAAACGCAGGCCGTCGCCGAGCGCGGCCACCGCAAACGCATCGGCCTCGCCGTCCAGTGCGCGGGCGACCCGCTCCAGCCCATGCCCGTAGGCATCGGCTTTGACCACGGCCATCACTTTCGCGGGCGCGGCTAGCGCCTTGATGCGCGCCAGGTTGTGGCGCAGCGCGCCCAGGTGGATGGTGGCGACGGTAGTGCGGCTCATCGTAAACAGGGGTCCTGCTTGAGAACTTTCCGGCGTTCGCCTGGCATCAATCGAACGACCCGACGAACGTATCCGCGGCGTAGTTCTCGAACTTCGTGTAGTGGCCCAGGAAGGTGAGCTTGCAGGTGTCGGTGGGACCGTTACGCTGTTTGCCGATGATGATCTCGGCCATGCCCTTGTCCGGCGATTCCTTGTTGTAGTAGTCGTCGCGGTAGATGAACATGATGACGTCGGCGTCCTGCTCGATCGCGCCGGATTCGCGCAGGTCGGACATCATCGGGCGCTTGTCGGCACGCTGCTCCAGCGAGCGGTTCAACTGCGACAGGGCGATCACGGGCACGTTCAACTCCTTGGCGAGGCCTTTGAGTGAACGCGAAATTTCTGAAATTTCGGTGGCGCGATTCTCTTTATTTCCGGGCACCTGCATCAGCTGCAGGTAATCGATCACGATCAGGCCGAGCCCGCCGTGTTCGCGATGCAGTCGACGCGAGCGCGAACGCAGCTCCACCGGCGACAGGCTGGGCGTGTCGTCAATGAAGATCTTGGCGTCCGACAGGATCGAGATCGCGTTGGACACGCGCGGCCAGTCCTCTTCCTGCAGGTCACCGTTGCGCAGGTGCTGCTGGTGGATGCGGCCGACCGAGGAGATCAAGCGGAACGCCAGCTGCGAGGCCGACATTTCCATCGAGAACACCACCACCGCTTTCTTGCTGCGCAGTGCGGCGGTCTCGGCGATGTTCAGCGCAAACGCGGTCTTGCCCATCGACGGGCGTGCCGCCACGATGATCAGATCCGACGGCTGCAGGCCGGAGGTGAGATTGTCCAGATCGGTGAAGCCGGTCGTGATGCCAGTCAGCTGACCGCGATTTTCATAGCGCTCGCTGAGCAGGCGGAACGCATCCTTCACCGCCTCGCGCATGGAGACGGAATCCTTCTTGCCACGCGTACCGGACTCGGCGATGTGGAACACGCGCTGCTCGGCGTTTTCCAGCACCTCCTGCACGCTTTTCCCTTCCGGGCGATAGCCGTCCTCGGTGATCGAGGTACCGGCATCGATCAGCTGTCGCAGTACCGACTTCTCGCGCACGATGTCGGCATAGGCGACGATATTCGCAGCGCTCGGCGTGCTGTTGGCCAGTTCGATCAGGTAGCCAGCACCGCCAGCCATCTCGGCCAGGCCGTTGCTCTCGAACCAGTCGCCCAGGGTCACCGCATCGCACGGCATGCCCTTGTTCGCCAGTTCGTTGATCGCGCGCCAGATCAGCCGGTGATCCTTGCGGTAGAAATCCTGCTCGGCCAACTTGTCGGCCACTTTGTCCAACGCATCGGGCGCCAGCATCAGGCCGCCTAGCACCGCCTGTTCGCCATCGATGGAATGCGGTGGCACCCGCAATGCCTCAATGGCAGAAGAAGAGGATTTGCGCTCGGGCACGAAGGACATTGACTTACCTCTCGGAGAAACGTTACCTCACGAACAAACGGGCAACTCGCTGACGCCTCTCGGGGCGCCGCACTGACGATCATCATACGCGGCGTTGTCTCAGACACCGAGACAATAACCCTGTGGATAACCTGTGCGTTGCTGTGGATAGAACGTGCGTGGCCACCGCGCTGGCGTGCTTGCCGCCGGCGCCACTGTAGAAGGCGCGCTTGCAGAATGAGTGTTGTCGACCCTACGGCCGCCAAAACAGACGGGCGCCCGAAGGCGCCCGTCCATGACCATCATTATACGATGTAGCTTACTTGTCGCTCTTGTCGCCGACCACAATCACCTTGACGGTGGTGTGCACGTCGGCGTGCAGGTGGATCGCCACGTCGAACTCGCCGGTGTGGCGAAGCGGGCCTTCGCCCAGAATCACTTCACCCTTGTTGACGGTGTGACCAACCGCGGCCAGAGCCTCGGCGATGTCGCGCGGGCCAACCGAACCGAACAGCTTGCCTTCAGCACTGGCATGGGCGGCGATCGTTACCGACGCATCGGCCAGCTTGGTCTTGCGCTCTTCGGCGTCGGCCAGCTGGGTGTTGGCCTTGGCTTCGTATTCGGCACGACGCTGTTCGAATGCAGCCAGATTGGCGGCATTGACGCGCACGGCCTTGCCCTGCGGCAAGAGGAAATTGCGACCGTAACCGGGCTTCACGACGACCTTGTCGCCGAGCGTGCCGAGGTTGCGGACTTTCTGCAGAAGAATGAGTTCCATGATGCTTCCTTTTCGTTAGCGCCGGTGTGGCCCGACGCAGCCGTGGACGGCTGTCCGAAGGTGTTGCACCCTCCCCTTTGAGGGAGAGGGCTGGGGTCAGGAGCCGGACTTGAGGGAGCTTTCATCGAAGCGTGCTTCGAATCAACATTCCCGCGAGCACCCGCCCCTCATCTGCCCTGTGGGCATCTTCTCCCCTCCGGGGAGAAGATATCGCAGGTCAGACGTCGTGGTTGTCGGTGTACGGCAGCAGCGACAGGAAACGTGCGCGCTTGATCGCGGTGGCCAACTGACGCTGATAACGCGCCTTGGTGCCCGTGATGCGGCTCGGCACGATCTTGCCGTTCTCGGTGACGTACTGACGCAGCGTGTTGAGATCCTTGTAGTCGATCTCTTTGACGTCTTCGGCAGTGAAGCGGCAGAACTTGCGGCGGCGGAAAAACTTGGACATGGTCTGGATTCCTTATCAGTCGTCGCTGTCGCGATCGTTGTCGCGGTCATCGCGGTCACGGCCGCGGCCTTCGCCCTCACCATCGTCATCACGGCGACGGGTGGACTTGGCGTCATCCTTTTCCTTGCTCTTCAGGATGAAGGACGGCTCGGTATCGGCCTCGTCACGACGCACAACCAGGTGACGCAGCACGGCATCGTTGAAGCGGAAACCCGACTCCAGCTCGTTCAGCGCGTTCTGGCTCACTTCGATGTTGAGCAGCACGTAATGTGCCTTGGCCAGGTTCACGATCGGATAGGCCAGCTGACGACGGCCCCAGTCTTCCAGACGGTGAATCTTGCCGCCGTCGGTTTCGATCAGCGCTTTGTAGCGCTCGATCATCGCCGGAACCTGTTCGCTCTGGTCAGGGTGGACCAGAAACACGACTTCGTAATGACGCAGGGTCATCTTGGGGTTAGCTCCTTGTGGATGCGGCCTTGCGGCCTCGCAGCCTCCCGCTGGTGCGGTGAGGCAAGTACCTGTCCATGCCTATTTCGCGCGGACAGAAGCGGAATTCTACGTCACCTGCGGATCATCGCGCAAGTCGTTGATGAATAAAGGGGCGAGGGCGAGTAGCGAGGGCGCCAAAATCGGGCGACTGTGCCTGGGGCCGGGGTCAAAGCTCGTCGTCAGGCAGGATTCGTCGCCCTCGCTACTCGCCCCTAACCCCTGCTCCGCACCTGTAATCAGCCGACGGTAAAGCTCTCGCCGCAGCCACATTCACCAGTGGCGTTGGGATTGTGAAACACGAAGCTGGCGTTGAGGCCCTGTCGCTGGAAATCGATCACGGTACCCTGCACCAGCGCCAGGCTCTTGTCGTTGACGATCAACGGCAGGCCGTCCACTTCCACCAACTGGTCGCCATCGTCCATCGCCTCGGCCAGATCCACCACGTAGGCGAAACCGGAACAACCTGTGCGCTTGACGCCAAACCGCACACCGGCGGCCGCGGGCGTGCGAGCCAGGAAATGGCGCATGCGTTCGTTGGCGGCGGGAGTGATGGTGATGTTCATGACGGGTGTAGGCAACCTCAGGCGGTATTGCAGATGCGATGACCCGGAAACGCGCAGGCCGGACTGCAGCTACATTATCATGGCGCTTTGTTCGCGCGCGCCGAAGTGGCGCGCTGCTTCATTAGTTCACGTTCATCAACAGCACGTTCATAACTACAACTACACGCCGATATGTGGCGTTTTGGCAGGAGTTTCAATTCATGGCAGTGGTCAGCCCGGCGGTATGCAGTGTGAAGCAGGCTTTATCCGGCGCCATCGAGGCCGGCAGCGCGGTGACCGTGCGCGGCTGGGTGCGCACCCGACGTGATTCCAAGGCCGGCCTGTCGTTCGTCAATGTGACCGACGGCTCCTGCTTCGACCCGATCCAGGTGGTGGTACCGGCCACGCTCGGCAATTACGAGAGCGAGGTGAAGCACCTCACCGCCGGTGCCGGCGTGATCGTCAGCGGCACCCTGGTGCCGTCGCAGGGCAAGGGTCAGAGTTTCGAGTTGCAGGCGACCGAGGTGATCGTCACGGGCCTGATCGACGACCCGGAAACCTACCCGATCCAGCCCAAGCAGCACTCGATGGAATTTCTGCGCGAGGTCGCCCACCTGCGCCCGCGCACCAACCTGTTCGGCGCAGTGACCCGCGTGCGCCACAGCATGATGATGGCGATCCATCGCCATCTCACCGAGCAGGGCTTTTTCTGGATCAATACGCCGATCATCACTACCTCGGACGCCGAGGGTGCCGGCGACATGTTCCGCCTGTCCACGCTGGATCTGGCCAACCTGCCACGCGACGACAAAGGCAAGATCGACTTCCGCAAGGATTTCTTCGGCCGTGAGGCGTTCCTGACCGTGTCCGGCCAGCTCAATCTGGAGGCCTACTGCCTGGCGATGAGCAAGGTCTACACCTTCGGCCCCACGTTCCGCGCCGAGAACTCCAATACGCCGCGCCATCTGGCCGAGTTCTGGATGGTGGAGCCGGAGATCGCGTTCGCCGACCTAGCCGCCGATGCCGATTGTGCCGAGGCGTTTCTCAAAGCGATTTTCAAGGCGGTGCTGGACGAGTGCGCGGACGACATGGCTTTCTTTGCCGAGCGCGTGCAGCCGGACGCCATCAGTCGCCTGGAAGCTTTCATTACCCAGCCATTCGAGCGGATCAACTACACCGACGCGATCACGATCCTGCAGAAGTCCGGGCAGAAGTTCGAATTCCCGGTCGCGTGGGGCGTGGATCTGCAAACTGAACACGAACGTTACCTCGCCGAGAAACATATCGGCCGTCCTGTGGTCGTAATGAACTACCCCGAGCAGATCAAGGCGTTCTACATGCGTTTGAACGATGACGAAAAAACCGTCGCCGCGATGGACGTGCTGGCGCCGGGCATCGGCGAGATCATCGGTGGCGCGCAACGCGAAGAACGGCTGGACTACCTCGATCACCGGATGGCCAAGTTCGGCCTCGACATGGTGACTTATGGCTGGTATCGCGACCTGCGTCGTTATGGCACGGTGCCGCATGCAGGTTTTGGTCTTGGCTTCGAGCGCCTGCTGGTCTACGTCTGCGGGTTGTCCAACATCCGCGATGCCATCCCCTACCCGCGCGCGGCCGGCACGGCCGAATTCTGAGTACCCTGCCCGCAATGTCGTACCGACTTCCTGCCATCGCCGCCGCACTGGCCGCTGCTGTTTTGCTGGGTGGCTGTCACAGCGTGAAGGCGCTGATTCCGCCCACGCTGCTGCCACCGGCGGAAGACACCGCCGCCGCGCTGAAACTGTCAAAGCAGCAACTGCAGCAGGCCTCGCCCTGCTGCAGCAGCTTTGCTGATTTCTCCTATCAGAACATGCTGCCGTGGCAACCGCAGAAGTTCACGCTGGGTAGCGGCAGCATGGTCGCCAATCTCAACAACGCGCACAGCTATTTCCTCGCGTTCCGCCTGCCGGACAGTGCAAAACTGCCTTACCGGATCGCGTTGAAGTCGGAATTGAATGGCCGCTGGCTGCACTCCAGCTATCTGTTTGCACCGACCGTCGTGCTGCTCGATGCCGGCTTTCAGCCGATCCGTACCGATGACATCAACCTGTGCGAACACATGGGTTGGGGCGCTGAAACCACCGGCGCGTTCGGCAGCGTCGACGTCAGTAGTGACAAGGCACGCTACGTGGTGGTCTACAGTTCGGCAGCGCAACAGTCGGGCAAGACCTATTGGGAGCAATCTCCCACTGCGTTTTCCACCACCGCGGCCACTCCGACGACGGTCCAGGTGGACAGCACCAACAGCTTCAGCGTGCCGCACGGCCCGGACGGTACGCTGTGGGTCGGCGTGATGAACAAGACGTACGCCAAAGCCGTGGACAACGCGATCTGCAAGAAGCCGGCGCCTGGCGATGGCGTACTCAATACACTGCGCACCACGCTGCCGCTCCCCTGGAGCAGCACCAGTAGCAACAACAGCAAGAACGACAGCAGCGGCAGCGGCAGCGGCGACAACAGTAGTAGCGGTAGCACCAGCACCAGTGGCAGCACCCATACCGGCGCGAACAATACCCAATGATCATCCTGTATCTCGCGTTGCTGGTCGCTGGCATCGGCTTGTTTTTGCTGTCCTACGTGGCGCAATTCAGGCTTGCTACGTTGATGCGCACTCGCTATCCGCAGCACTGGAAGATCGTTGCCGAACCGGAACACGGCAAGGCAAGCGCCCTGCGCACGTGGGTTCGCATGCAACATGTGTTGCGCTCACCGGCACTACCGGCGCTGGGCGATGCGACTATCGACAGCTGGCAACGTGTGTGGCGTTACAGCCCATGGCTGGGCTGGGTCTGCTGGCTCGCTGCGCTGGCGATGCGCCTGCTGTTCCGCTGAACAACTGAAAGGAAGATCCGCATGCAACTGAATCTGAGCGGGCGTCATGCCCTGGTGTGCGGGGCATCGCAAGGCATCGGTCGCGCCAGCGCGATCGAGCTGGCCGAACTGGGCGCCAATGTCACGCTGCTGGCGCGCTCTGGCGACGCACTGCGGGCTGTCGCGGAGACTCTGCCGCGACCTTACCCCGGCCAGCGACATGACTGGCGCAGCGTCGACATGCTGGACACTGCTGGACTGCAAGCGGAAGCTATCGATATCGCCGCCATACAGCCCGTGCATATCCTGATCAACAATACCGGCGGCCCGCCGGGCGGCCCTGCGCACACGGCCACGCCAGCCGCGTTCGAGATCGCGTTCCGCCAGCATCTCGTGGGCAACCAGACATTGCTGCAGGCGCTGTTGCCGGGCATGCGCGCCAGCGGTTACGGCCGCATCGTCAACGTGATCTCCACTTCAGTGAAAGAGCCGATCCCCGGGCTTGGCGTTTCCAATACCGTACGTGCCGCTGTAGCCGGCTGGGCCAAGACCCTGGCCGGCGAACTGGCTGCAGACGGCATCACCGTCAACAACGTGCTGCCGGGTTACACCCGCACCAATCGTCTCGATAGCCTGCTTGCCACACAAGCAGCTGCTGGCGGCCGCAGCGAGGATGAAGTCGCCGAGGGCCTGATGGCCACGATTCCCGCCCGCCGCTTCGGCGAGGCTAGCGAAATCGCCGCCGTGATTGCGTTCCTGTGCACGCCGGCAGCGGCCTACGTCAACGGCGTCAGCATCGCGGTAGATGGCGGTCGCACCCGCGCGCTGAGTTGATGTAGAGCCAAGGGGCGAGAGACGAGTAGCGAGGGCGCTGAAACCGATCTTCGCGTCAAACCTGCGCATTTGCGCCCTCGCCCCTCGTCCCTCGCTCTTCCTCCCTCGCCTTTACAGCACGCTGGTTTTAAGCTTCTACCAATGCCCACCCAACTAGCCAATCTGATCGACGGTCGCCTGCAGGCGCCATTCAACGATGCATGGCTCGATGTGTATGAGCCGGGCACCGGCGCGGTGTTTGCGCACTGTCCGGATTCGAGCGCCGCGGACGTCGAAGCGGCGGTCGCCGCCGCCAGCCGCGCCGCTGCCGGCTGGGCGAATACATCCATCGATGAGCGTGCGCGTCTGCTGCAACGGCTTGCCGATCTGATCGAAGTGCGGCTCGAAGAATTCGCCACGCTGGAATCGCGCGACAGTGGCAAGCCGCTGAGCCTCGCCCGCAAACTCGATATTCCACGCGCGGTCAGCAATCTGCGCTACTTCGCCGCTGCGATCATGGCCTGGAGCAGCGAATCGCACGCGATGGAAACCGGCTCGATCGGCGCGAACGCGATCAACTATACGTTGCGCCAACCGCTGGGCGTGGTGGGCTGCATCAGTCCATGGAATCTGCCGCTTTACCTGTTTACCTGGAAGATCGCGCCGGCACTGGCCGCCGGCAACACGGTCGTGGCCAAGCCATCCGAAGTGACCCCCTGCACCGCCGCGCTGCTGGGCGAGCTGAGCATCGCCGCGGGTTTCCCGCCCGGCGTGCTGAACATCGTGCAGGGCCGCGGGCCAACAGTCGGTCAAGCGATCGTGGAGCACCGCACAGTGAAGGCGATTTCCTTCACCGGTAGCACCATCACCGGCGCGCAGATCGCCAGCGCTGCCGCACCGCAGTTCAAGAAAGTGTCGCTGGAGATGGGCGGCAAGAATCCAGCCATCGTGTTTACCGATGCCGAACTGGACGATGCCAACCTGGACACCATCGTGCGCTCGGGCTTTGCCAACCAGGGCGAGATCTGCCTTTGTGGCTCGCGCCTGCTGGTGCAGCGCTCAATCTACGAAACCTTCCGCGAGCGATACATCGAGCGGGTGAAGGCACTGCGTGTCGGCGACCCAAACGACGCGCAAAGCAACCTTGGCGCACTGGTGTCCAAGGCGCATTTCGACAAAGTGTCCGGCTGCATCGAACAGGCACGTGCCGAAGGCGGCCGCGTATTGTGCGGCGGACACGCGATCAACCTGCCGGGCCGCTGCGCGGATGGCTGGTTCATGGCGCCCACCGTGATCGAAGGCCTGCCGTCTTCAGCGCAGACCAACCAGCAGGAAATCTTCGGGCCGGTGGTCACCTTGATACCGTTCGAGGACGAAGCCGAGGCGCTGGCGATCGCCAATGACAGCCGCTACGGGCTTGCCGCATCGTTATGGACGCGAGACCTTTCCCGCGCGCATCGACTCGCCGGCCAGCTAGACTTCGGCATCGTCTGGATCAATTGCTGGCTGTTGCGCGACCTGCGCACGCCGTTTGGCGGCGCCAAGCAATCTGGAATTGGCCGTGAGGGTGGCACTGAAGCGCTGCACTTCTTCACCGAGCCAAAAAATATCTGCATTCGTTACTGACGGAGATCGACCGATGGAAGCCGCGCCAACGAGAGCCACATCGTGACCAGCCCTCTGCAAGACCTGCTCGACGGCAATCGCCGGTGGTCAGCCGCGATGCACGCGGCGGATCCGCTTTTCTTCGCGCAACTGGCCAAGCAGCAGTCACCGAAATATCTGTGGATCGGCTGTTCCGATTCCCGCGTGCCTGCCACGCAAATCGTCGACCTGCCGCCCGGCGAAATTTTCGTACAACGCAATGTGGCCAACGTGGTAGCCCATAGCGACCTCAACTGCCTCAGCACGATCCAGTTTGCCGTCGACATCCTCAAGGTCGAACACATCATCATCGTCGGCCACTACGGCTGCGGTGGTGTTCAGGCGGTACTGGACGAGCGCCGGCTTGGCCTGGTCGACAACTGGCTGCGGCACGTCGGCGATGTGGCGGAGAAGCACTCCTCGATGCTCACCGCACTGGATCTAATGTCGCTGCGCAACGCCCGCTTGTGCGAGCTCAACGCGATCGAACAGGTGACCAATACGTGTCGCACCACGATGGTGATGGATGCGTGGGAGCGCGGCCAGAAGCTCTCGGTGCATGCATGGTGTTACAGCCTCGACAACGGTCACATGAACGATCTCGGCATGCATGTCGACTCGCGCGCATCGCTGCAACCGGCCTATGAGGCGGCTTTGCAGCGGCTGGTTCAGCCACCGACCATACGCAAGTGAACAAGATCATCCGCACCGACGCCGCACCGGCGCCAGTCGGCGCCTACCCGCACGCGCGCAAAGTCGGTGATCTGCTGTTTCTGTCCGGAGTCGGGCCGCGCCAGCCTGGCAACAATGCTATTCCCGGCAACGTGCACGATGCCGAAGGCCAGCTGATCGGCTACGACATCGAAGCACAATGCCGGCAGGTCTTCGCCAATGTGCGCGCGGTGCTGGAAGCTAGCGGCGCAGCCTGGACCGATCTGGTCGATGTCACCGTGTTCCTGACCGACATGCAGCGCGATTTTGCTGTCTACAATCGCTTGTATGCGGAACATTTCGCCGGCGTCGATGCTTGCCGCACCACCCTGGGCATCAGCGCGCTGCCGACGCCGATCGCCATCGAGCTGAAATGCATTGCAGCGCTGCCGCCATCGACGCGCTAATCGCCTGCTGCGCTTTGCCCACGAAAAACCCCGTCGGTCAAACCGACGGCACGCGCCACCCATAAAAAAACCCCGTCGGCTAAGCCGACGGGGTTTCGATTCACAACAACTCAACCAACTATTAGCCAGCGGTGCTGGAAGAAGCAGGAGCCTTGGCCGGAGCTTTCTTGGCCTTCTTGGTCTTGTGCTTGGTGGTCGTAGCTGGCTTCGCGGCAGTAGAAGCAGCCGCCGGGGCAGCGGCAGGAGCGGTCTGCTCGGTCGCCGTCGCTGCCTGTGGGGCAGCGGCCTGGGCCAGCACAGAACCGGAAAGAGCCACGCCCGCCACGAGCAGGGAAGCGATCGCAAGTTTACGCATCATATGTTGAGCCTCGGACGATTAGGGTATCGCGAACCCGGCCGGAACCCGGCAACTCGGGTGGCGCGACGAGCCCACAATAACAGCACAAAGGGGATACGAGGACTGAATGGAACACGGTTTTGTCATCCCCGATCACCAACCGGCTATTGACTTTCCTTTACGCCAAATTGACGCGTAATACTTTGCGATTATTGCAGAGTGATCTGCAGCAGATGACTGATCAATTCCTGCACAGCCACGGCTTTTTTCTCGTCATATTCGAAGGTCTCTTCGTCCATGTAGTTCAGTTGTGCGAGTTCCAGTTGCACCGCCTGCACACCGCCTGCGGGATTGCCGTAGTGACGCGTGATGTAACCGCCCTTGAAGCGTCCGTTGACGGCAAAACTGAAGCGCGACTGCGCCTGCAGACAGCCCTGCAATTGCTCTTGCAAAGCCCCACCGCAGCTGGCTCCCGCGGCCGTGCCCAGATTGAAATCCGGCAGTTGGCCTTCGAACAGCATCGGGACCTGGCTACGGATGGAGTGGCCTTCCCAGAGCACTGCCCGGCCATGCTCGGCACATAGATCAGCAAGTTCTTTCGATATCGCCTGATGATAGGGCTGCCAGAAATCGTTTATCCGCTGTTGAACTTCGGGGCCATCCGGGGTGTCGCCATCCAGATACAACGGCTCGCCATCGAAGCCGATGGTCGACACCAGCCCTGTCTCGCGCTGCCCCGGATAAAGGGCATGACCATCAGCCGGCCGGTTGAGGTCAATGACATAGCGCGAGGCGACCGGCTTCAGCAGGCTGGCGCCAAGCGCGTGCGCCAACGGCTCATACAATCGTCCCACATGCCAGTCGGTATCCGGTGAACGTCGCGCCGCCGGGCGCATGCGCGCGGCAATCGCATCGGGGATAAAGCTTGCGTCGTGCGGCAAGCTGATCAGTAGCGGCACACGACCGCGCTGCAAGGTGAAGTTGGCCATGTGGGACATTGTAACGGCGATGACACCATCGACTCAGCCCATCAGCACGAGTTCTTCCGCCGAGGTGGGATGGATCGCCACGGTAGCATCCAGGTCGCGCTTGCGCAGACCCAGTTTCAGCGCCACGGCGAAACCCTGCAGCATTTCGTCGGCGCCTGGGCCCAGCGCATGGATACCGACTACCCGTTCTTCGGCGCCTACGCAGACCAGCTTCATCAGACTCTTGTCGTGCCTGCCGGCTAAAGCCCACTGCATCGGGGTGAATCGGCTGGAATGGACGATGACCTGATCGCCATGCTCTGCGCGGGCCTCCTCTTCGGTCAGCCCGACCATACCCAACGGCGGTTCGGCAAAGACCACGCTGGGAATATTCTGGTAATCCAGCCGTGCCTCCGGCTGACCGCCGAACAACCGATCTGCCAGACAGCGGCCGGCGGCCACCGCGACCGGCGTCAACGCCTTGTATTCGGTGACGTCGCCAACGGCGTAAATCCCCGCGATGTTGGTGTTCTGCCAATCATCGGCCTGCACTTGGCCGCACTCATTGGTCCGCACGCCAACCGCGTCGAGTCCCACAGCTTCGGTATTGGGTACCCGGCCGACCGCCCACATCAGCGCATCGTAGGGGCCGTGTGCACTCGCCCGGGCATCGTCCAGCATGATGCCGTCAGCCGTGCGGCGCGCGCCCTGGATCGCACTATTCAGATAGCAGCGTATGCCTTGCGCCTCCATCTGCTGCTGCAATGCATGCACCAGTTCGGCATCAAAACCCCGCAGCAGCCGCTCGTGCGCCAGCACGTCCACTTCGCTGCCGAGCGCGCGCAACAAGCAGGCAAATTCCACGGCTACATAACCACCGCCTACAATCGCAATACGACGCGGCAACGCACGCAGCGCAAACATGTCGTCGGACAACATGCCCAGCTCGAAGCCAGGCAGCTCAAGCCGCCGTGGTCGTGCACCCGTGGCAATCACGATCTGCGCAGCCTGCAGCCGGCTGCCATCCGTCAGCTCAACCGTATCGCTCGCGACGAAGCGTCCGGCCTGACGCAGCACCTGCACGCCTGCTTCCTGCAAGTGCGTGGCATAGCGCTGCTTGATCACGTCGACGTAGCGCTCTCGCAAGCCGCAGAAATGCTCCCAGTCGAGGGGCCCCGGTTGCGAGCCAAAACCGAACTCGACCGCGAGTTGCTGTGCCAGCGCCAGCTGCCCGGCAAACCACGAGGCCTTCTTTGGCACACAACCACGATTCACACAGGTACCACCCAGTGCACCGGGGTCGAGCAACGCCACGCGTGCACCATGCTTGGCGGCGCGAAACGCCGTGGCCAGGCCACCTGAGCCGGCGCCCAGCACGATCAGGTCATGGCTTGTGGTCATCGGTGCGCCCTCAGTCAATCCACGAAGCTAGCAGCAAACAGCGGAAGTCGTCGCCAAGCCAAGCAGCGAAAACAGGATCTGGCGCAAGCAAAGTGCGCCCTATAAACCAAAGCGCGCCGGCGCAAACGGTGTCGCATCGACCGGCGACGCCGGGCCGCCCAGCATCGAGGCAACCAGTTCGCCAGTTGCCGGCGACATGCTCACGCCGAGCATGCCATGCGCCGTCGCCAGCACCAGGTTCGACCAGCGCGTGCTTGGTCCGATGATCGGTACCTCATCCACGCTCATCGGCCGCCAGCCCCACCATTCTTCGAGCAACTCGGGGCCTTCCGGTTCATGCAGGCCCTGTGCCGCGCCGCGCCGCAGCGCATCCATCCGGGTGCGATTGAGGCCCTCGGCATAACCGGAAAACTCCATCGTGCTACCCAGCCGGTAACCGCTGTCCCAGGTGGTCACACACACCGACGCCTCGCGCAGCACCAGCGCATGCTTCGGTGCCAGCGTGGGGCGGCTGTAGGTGAGTGAATAACCCTTGCCTGGCTGCATCGGCAGGCGCAGGCCCAGTGTTTTGCCCAACAGCGGCGACCAGGCGCCGAGCGCCAACACCACGCGATCTCCCCGGAACGTGCCGCGACTGCTGTGCACCTGGGTGATGCGGCCGTTGTCCGTAGTGAAACTTTCGATGCGCGCGCCAGATTCGATCACGCCGCCCAGCTCGACCACGCGACGCGCCAATTCGGCGACGTAACGATCCGGCCGCAAGCGTGCGTCACCGGGATGAAACAGGCCGCCGACCACACCCGGCTTCAGCGCCGGCTCCATCGCTTCAACGTCGTCGCCACGCAGGCGTCGCACTTCGATGCCAAGGCGATCCAGCACGGCGGCGTGATGACGTTCATCGTCCGCCTGCTTTTTCGCCGTGCGATAGACGTACAGCTGGCCTTCTTCGCTGAATTCACAATCAAGCTTGTCGTCGCGTATCAGCTCGCCCAGCAACTGGCGCGAGCGCGCCAGGATCGCCGAACGTGCTGCAGTGGCACGGTCGAAATCACGCCAGTTGCAATGCCGGGCGAAACCCAGCAACCAGCGCAGCCGCGGCCCGTCTGGGCGGGGATTGAGATACAGCGGCGCGTCCGCGGTAAGCATCGAACGCAATGCCACACCGACCATCCCCGGCATCGCCAGCGGCGGCGCATGGCTTGGGGTGATCGTGCCGCAGTTGCCATGCGAGCTGCCGCAGCCCGGCGTGCCCTGCTCCAGCACACGCACGCTGGCGCCCGCCTTCAGCAAATAAAGCGCGCAAGTCAGACCGACCACGCCGCCACCAAGAATCAATACATCGCTGTGTGAATCATCCATCCGCCCATTCTAGCGGTGCTGAAAGCTGCTCTGGCTGCGCATTATCCACGGCGGCGGCAGCCCGGGTGGTTGATGGTGCGATGGCCCTGCGCCGAATGCTCCGTCGGTAGCTCTGGCGCCGCCCACGGCTCGTCCAATTTCTCAGGACTTCCTTCCAAGTAATTGATTTGATAACCTCAGCGCCACTTACGCCGAGGTTGTTCCATGCGCCTGGATTTCGCTGCCAGCTTCGCGTTCATGTCGTCGCCCCGGCGTATGGCGCGCCAGTTGCTGTTGGTGGCTCTGGTTCTGTTCCTGGCCGCGTGTGCCAGCAGCCCGCAGCGGCGCGAACCGACATTCAGGGATTCGCATTCCGGGCTGGCCGATGAGCCGGCGCGCGCACCATCAGCAGCCAGCGCGGGCACCGCGAACGACGTGCTGTTCCGTGCCATAGCCCTGGTCGGCACGCCCTACCACTGGGGTGGCAATACGCCGGAGGGCGGCTTTGATTGCAGCGGGCTGGTCGATTACATCTATCGCCATGCGGCCTATATGCAACTGCCGCACAGCTCACGCGAGATGGCGGCAATGAACGGCCAGAAGGTGTCGCGGATGACTGACCTGGCCAGCGGCGACCTGGTGTTTTTCGGCAGCCGCGGCGACATCAGTCATGTTGGTGTCTATGTGGGCAAGGGTCGCTTCGTGCACGCGCCAAATAGCGGCGGTACGGTGCGGCTGGATGATATCGATGGGCCGTACTGGCGGGATCATTTCAAGTATGGGGAGCGGCTGCTGGATTGAGGCGGCTGATTTGGGTTTGAGGCGGCGTGAGCCCTCACCCCAACCCTCTCCCGAGGGGAGAGGGGGCAAACGAAGAACGGCGCCCTTGGGCGCCGTTCGCTTTTACTTGATAAGAGCGGGCTCTACTCAGTGTGCATCGGCACCCGGCGCATGCGCGTGGCCGTGCTGGATTTCTTCCTCGGTGGCATCGCGCACTTCGCCGATGCTCACGTCGAAATGCAGCGCTTTGCCGGCCATCGGATGGTTCAGATCCACGTCGATCGTGCTCATGCCAATCTTGTGCACGGTCACCGCACGCTGACCACCTTCCTTCAGCTGCAAGGCGGTGGCCATGCCTGGCTTGAGGCGGTTTGCCTGCGGGAAGTACTTCTTCGACACGCGCTGGATCTGACCTTCCTGACGCTCGCCATAGCCATCGGCTGCCGCCACATCCACTTGCAGCGTGTCGCCGGCCTCATGACCTTCGATCGCGCTTTCGAGGCCGGGAATCAGCTGGCCGTGGCCAAGCAATATCCACAGCTGCTCGTTGCGATCATGCGAGCTCTCAACCTTTTCACCGTCCACTGTCAGCGTGTAGTGGATCGCGATGACCTTGTCCTTGCCAGCCTTCATTGCCTGTCTCGTCGATGGGATCAAACGAGAGATTCTAACAGCACCGCCCCCAGCCGCACCCGGGCCGGTTGCCCGGCATCACTGCGACGGGTTTTCCTTGCCGAAACCGACGCCGCGCGCCTCCGGCCCCAACCACGCCAGCAGCGCCAGCAACAGGGCCACCGCGCCGATCCACAACGACATCGACCAGGCGAAATCGCCACCGTGCCGCTGGGCGATCCAGGTCTGCGCTGTCGCGGTGATGGCCGCCAGCAGGTTGCCCATCTGATAGGCGAAACCGGGCAAAGTGCCGCGCAGGTGGTCCGGCGACAGTTCGTTGAGGTGAGTCGGCACCACGCCCCAGGCGCCCTGCACCATCACCTGGATCAGGAACGCGCCCAGCCCCAGCAGCAATAGCGAACCGCCATACATCCACAACGGGATCACCGGTATCGCCAGCAGCGCGGCGATGATGATCGCCCTGCGTCGGCCGATACGCTCAGACAGCGAGCCGAAGTACAGGCCACCCACCAGCGCACCAAGATTGAGCAGCGCGGCCAGCATGAACGCCGTGGCCGAGCCTGCCGGGATGTGCAGGTTCACCTGCAGGAAGGTCGGATACATGTCCTGCGAGCCATGGCTGAACATGTTGAAGGCGGCCATCAGCAGCATCAGGTACAGCGCGAGTTTCCATTGCCCGCGCATCGACTCGCGCAGGCTGCGCCGCGGCTGCGTGCGCTGCTGCTCCTGCCACACCGTCGACTCCGGCACCTTGCGCCGGATATACAGCACGAGCAGCGCAGGCAGCGTGCCCACCACGAACAATCCGCGCCAACCGATGTGGTCGATCAGCAGCCAGTTCGCCAGCGCGGCGAGAAAGAAGCCGCACGGATAGCCACTCTGCAACAGCCCGGAAATCGCGCCGCGTGCCTTCGGCGGAATCGACTCCATCGCCAGCGACGCACCGATGCCCCACTCGCCACCCATCGCAATGCCAAACATGAATCGCAGCACCAGCAACACCGTCAATGACGGCGCGACCGAGGTAGCTAGCTCAAATACCGAAAACAGGATCACGTCGAGCATCAGGATCGGGCGTCGACCAAAGCGATCGGCCAGCCGGCCAAACAGCAAGGCTCCCAACGGTCGTGCGGCCAGTGTCAGGAACAGGGCATAGGTGACTTCGGCCTTGCCGACGCCGAATTCTTTCGCCACCGCGACGATGACGAAGGTCAGCAGAAAATAATCGAAGGCATCCAGCGTCCAGCCGAGAAAGCTTGCCAGCACCGTATGTCGCTGGGTGGTGTTGAGTTCCCGCAATGGTGCGAACAGCGACATCAGGATTTCCTTGGAAAGGATCGGCAGATTGCCGCTATCGTATGCATGACAATGGCAAAACGCGCAACGTCCTACGGTGCGCGCCCCCATGGCATAGGCTGCAAGCAATCTAATGAAAGTCCGAGGCCGGATCGATCGCACCACGCGCCGGCACATCACCGGGCTTTATGACCATCGGCTGCAGCGCCTTTACGTCAGGGCCAAGCTGGCTGGCGATCCTGTCTATGCCGCCGCGATCGCGATCGTTGCCGACAGTGCGTTGCCGATGCTCGACATCGGCTGCGGTATCGGCCTGCTTGGACAGTGCCTGAACGCACGCGGCCACACGCAACCCTACCTCGGGCTGGATCACGACAAGCGCAAGATCGATACCGGACGACGCGCTGCGCAACAAGCCGGACTCGACGCCGTGATGCACTTGCAGCATGTCGATGCCGCTGAACTTCCCGCCATGCAAGGCAACGTCGCCGTGCTCGACGTGCTGCATTATCTGAGCGCCGACCGCCAAATCGCACTGCTACAAGCCGCTTCCCTCAGGCTCGCGCCGCAAGGCTGTCTGATCATCCGCAACGTACTGCGCGAGCCGAATTGGCGTTACCTCGCCACCCGTGTGGAGGAGTTTTTCCTGCACGCGTCCGGTTGGCTTCCCGATCGTGCGCAGCACTATCCGAGCGCGGACGAGCTGCTTGTGCCGCTTGAGGACGCGGGGCTCGAGGTAAGCATCAAACCACTGCGTGGGCGTAGTCCGTACAACAGTTATCTGATCGTGGCGCGACGGCATGGCTGAGGTGGCCAGGCTCGGGTCGCAATGCATCCATTCAGGTTGACTGCAGCAAAAGCAGACGCGGCCGCCATTGCCGAGCTATACTTGTCGGCGCAGTCGCTCTGACTGCTGCGGCGCACTGCCGCCCCTTCCCCTTAGTTTGCAACACGGTATGAACACTCCGGGTTGCTCAGGAGTGTTACATGTCTTTCGATTCGCTGGGCCTTGCGCCCGCGTTGTTGCGTGCGCTTGCCGATTACGGCTACACCCAGGCCACCCCGATCCAGGCCGCCGCCATTCCTCCGGCGCTGGAAGGTCATGACCTGCTTGCTGCCGCCCAGACCGGTACCGGCAAAACGGCTGCGTTCGCGTTGCCGCTGTTGCAGAAACTGTCGACCAGCGGCCAGACCATGACGCGCCGCCCGCGCGCACTGGTGCTTACCCCGACCCGTGAGCTCGCTGCCCAGGTGCATGAGAACCTGCGCGACTACGGCAAGCATATGCAGGTCAGCGCCACCACCATCTTCGGCGGTGTCAGCATGGGCCCGCAGATCAACGCGCTGCGTCGCGGCGTTGATGTCGTCATCGCTACACCCGGTCGCCTGATGGACCACATGCAGCAGCGCACGCTGGATCTTTCCGGCGTGGAAACGCTGATCCTGGACGAAGCCGACCGGATGCTCGACATGGGCTTCCTGCCGGCACTGAAGCGCATTCTTGCTGCGTTGCCGAAGAAGCGGCAGACGCTGTTGTTCTCGGCCACCTTCGCACCGGCGATCAAGACGCTGGCGATGGAGTTCATGCACAACCCGCGCGAGATCTCGGTGAGTACGCCGAACACCGTGGCGACCCTGGTCAGCCATCAGGTGCATCCGGTCGATGCGTCGAAAAAGCGCGATCTGCTGCTGCATCTGCTGTCGGTCGACAGCCGCCGCCAGACGCTGGTGTTCAGCCGCACCAAGCACGGCGCCGACAAGCTGGTGACGTTCTTGAACGCCTCCGGCCTGCGCACCGCGGCGATCCACGGCAACAAGAGCCAGAACGCCCGCACCCGCGCACTCAGCGATTTCAAAAGCAACCGCGTCACCGTGCTGGTTGCCACCGACATCGCCGCCCGCGGTATCGATATCGAGCAGTTGCCGATCGTGATCAACTTCGATCTGCCGATGGTTGCCGAAGACTACGTGCACCGCATCGGCCGTACCGGCCGCGCTGGTTCCGAGGGTCTGGCAGTGTCGCTGGTCAGCCATGACGAGTCTGGCCTGCTGCGCGATATCCGCAAACTGCTGAATCAGGACATCGCGATCACTCCCGTGGCCGGCTACGAGCCGTCGGCACCGCTGCGACTGGATGCCGGCGCGCCGCGCCCGGTGCAGCGTCCGCAGCAGCGTGCACCGCAGCGCCAGCCGCGCCAGGGCAAGGCCGCGACATCGGCACGGCCGAATGGTTTTGCGCCGTCAGGCCGCGGCGAACACGCCGCCGGCAATCACAAGCGTCGCTCCAACCAGCGTCCGGCCGCCAAGGCCTGAGGCTGCACGTAAGGTGAGTTGGTGATGCTCGAAGATGGCGGCCAATGGCCGCCATCTTCGTTTGTGGCAACCGGATTTCTGCCGCGGCTCCGCGTTTATTGATCCGGCCCACAAGTGTTACGTAAGAACCGTTCGCCCTGAGCGTAGCGCAGCGAAGTCGAAGGGCATCTGTGCACAACATCTTGAAGGCGAAATCCATAGCGATGCCTTATAGATCCGGACCGCGAATAGTTTCCCGCGTGCCCTTCGACTTCGCTGCGCTACGCTCAGGGCGAACGGGATGGGCGGGGCAAACGGCGCAAACCGGGCAAACGTAGTAATTGCGGCCGAATCGATAAACATTCGCGGGGTTCACAACAGCCCCAAGGCCCGCGCGTGATGGCGCAGATGATCGTCAATGAAGCTGGCGATGAAGTAATAGCTGTGGTCGTAACCGGGATGCCTGCGCAATAGCAGCTCCTGCCCTGCTTCCGCGCAGGCCTGATCGAACAGCTCGGGCTTCAGCTGGGCATGCAGAAACTGATCCGCCTCACCCTGGTCGATCAGGATGGTGCCGGGAAATGTCTGTCGGCGCACCAGCGCACAGGCGTCGTAGTCAGCCCATGCCCGACGGTCGGCACCGAGATAGCGTGACAGTGCCTTGTCACCCCACGGGACCTGACTTGGCGCCACGATCGGCGCGAACGCCGAGACCGAGCGGTAGCGCTGAGGGTGTTTCAACGCGATGGTGAGCGCACCGTGGCCACCCATGGAATGGCCGCAGATGCTGCTGCGCGAGGGGTCCACCGGAAAGTGCGCGGCGATCAACGCCGGCAACTCGCTCACCACGTAGCTATGCATGCGAAACCGCGCGGACCACGGTGCCTCGGTAGCATCGACGTAGAAGCCGGCGCCTTCACCGAACTCCCAGTCGCCGGTGGCACCATCGATCTCCGTTCCGCGCGGGCTGGTATCGGGCATCACCAGCACCAGCCCATATTCCGCAGCCAATCGCTGTGCTCCCGCCTTGATCGTGGCGGTTTCCTCGCTACAGGTCAGCCCGGCCAGGAAATACAGCACCGGGAAGCCCGGTGGCGTAGCCGACTGCTGCAATGCTTGCGGCGGCTGATAGACCGCCAGGCGCATCGGGCCACCGCAGACTTCCGAGTGATGCCGATAAAAGCCCTGTACACCGCCATGGCAGCTTTGTTCGGAGAGGGTCTCGAGCATGCTTGTCTTCGTCCTTGGCCGACCTGACTCGTGGCCTCGAAGCATAACCGCATGCATCGCGTTCAGCTTGAACTGCGACGCGCAAGCTCGGGACTGGTAGAATACGAGGCTTGCGCGCCGCATTCCCGGTGCTGCTTTCTGTTTCGAGGTCCCCCATGTCATCCCCCGTTTCCGACAACGCCCCGGTTCCGTCCGGCTTTGGCGCACTCGCTCTGCACCCCGACGTATTACGTGTACTGGCCGACGTCGGCTACGAATCACCCTCGCCAATCCAGGCCGCGACCATTCCGCCGCTGCTGGAAGGACGCGACGTGCTCGGCCAGGCGCAAACCGGCACCGGCAAGACCGCCGCGTTCGCGCTGCCGATCCTGTCGCGTCTCACCCCACGCGCCGGCAAGCCGCAGGCACTGGTGCTGGCGCCGACGCGCGAATTGGCCATCCAGGTGGCTGAAGCTTTTCAGAAATATGCCACGCACATCCCCGGCTTCCAGGTGCTGCCGATCTACGGCGGCCAGAGCTACGGCCCGCAGCTGCACTCGCTCAAGCGCGGCGTGCATGTCGTGGTCGGCACTCCAGGTCGCGTGATCGATCATCTGAACAAGGGCACGCTGGATCTGTCCGAGCTTAAATATCTCGTGCTCGACGAAGCCGACGAGATGCTGCGCATGGGCTTCATCGACGATGTCGAGAAAGTGCTGCTGGCGACGCCGCCGGAGCGCCAGGTTGCGCTGTTTTCCGCGACCATGCCCAGCGTCATCCGCAAAATCGCGCAGAAGCACCTGAAAGACCCGGTCGAGGTCACCATCAAGTCGTCCACCAGCACGGCGCCGAACATCCGTCAGCGCTACTGGTTCGTCAGCGGCATGCACAAGCTCGATGCGATGACCCGCATCCTCGAAGCCGAACCGTTCGACGCGATGATCATCTTCGCGCGCACCAAGCAGGCTACCGACGAGCTGGCCGGCAAGCTGCAGGCGCGCGGCCTGGCCGCTGCGGCGATCAACGGTGACATTGCGCAACCACAGCGCGAGCGGGTGATCCAGCAGCTCAAGGATGGCAAGCTGGACATTCTGGTTGCCACCGACGTGGCCGCTCGCGGCCTCGACGTGGATCGCATCAGCCACGTGATGAATTACGACATTCCATACGACACCGAGAGCTACGTGCACCGCATCGGCCGCACTGGCCGTGCCGGGCGCAGTGGTGAGGCGATCCTGTTCGTCAGCCCGCGCGAAAAAGGCATGCTGCATGCGATCGAGCGTGCTACTCGCCAGCCCATCGAACAGATGCAGCTGCCGTCGGTCGACGTCGTCAACGATGTGCGCATCGGCAAGTTCAAGCAGCGCATCAGCGACATGCTGGCGGTTGGCGAACTGGGCCAGTTCCAGCAGCTGATCGAGCAATACGAACAGGAGCACAACGTGCCGGCGATCGAGATCGCCGCTGCATTGGCGCGCATCGCGCAAGGCGACCAGCCGCTGTTGCTGCCCCCGCAGCCGAAGCGCGAAAAATACGAACCCGCCACGCGCGAACGTAGCGCACGCGAGCCGGCCTCACGTGAGCGCGCCTCACATGATCGGGCACCGCGCGAACGCAGCAGCAATGAGCACCGTCCTTCCGCCCAGCACGAAGGCGCCGCCAGTCGCCCACCACGCGAGCACAGGCCGCGCGAACACGGCGCGCATGATGGCGCGCCACCGCGTGAGTTCGGCAATCGCCCGGCACGCGCGCATGCTACCGAGGAAGGCAAGCGCACCTACCGCATCGAAGTGGGCCACGAGCACGGCGTGAAACCAGGCAATATCGTCGGTGCGATCGCCAACGAAGCCGGCCTGGAAAGCCAGTTCATCGGCCGCCTCAGCATCCGCGACCATTACAGCCTGATCGACCTGCCCGATGGCATGCCGAAGGAAGTCTTCGAGCATCTGAAAAAAGTGTGGGTCGTGCAGCAGCAGTTGCGCATCCACGAATGGGACGGCAACGACACCGATACCAGCAGCGCAGCGCCAGCACGCAAGCCGGGCGGCTTCAAGAAACCCGGTGGCTTCAAGCCGGGTGGCTTCAAACCGGGTGAGTCCAAATCCGGCGACTCGAAGCCGCGCTACGGTGGTGGCGGCAAGCCGCCTCGCAAGTAATCAGCAAGCAGGGAGGACCGAGTGGCAGCCCGATCGTTTCGATCGGGCGACGGAACGTTTCCCTACCGCGTTCGCTGGCAGCAATGGATCTGGCCAGATCGCCCATATTCTATGGCGATCCCTTTGGAAGTGATCCTGCCATGACCACCCTACCCAGCCTGTACATCTCCCACGGGTCGCCAATGACCGCGCTGCAACCGGGCCTGACCGGCGAGCGGCTGTCCGAGCTGGCAGCCGCGCTGCCGCGCCCGCAGGCGATCGTGATTGCCAGCGCGCACTGGCTGGCACGCCAGCCACAGGTGGGCGGCGCCGCGCAGCCGGAAACGATTCACGACTTTTACGGCTTTCCGCAAGCGCTGTTCGACATCCAGTATCCGGCGCCAGGAGCACCGGCACTGGCGGCGAAGGTAACGGCGCTGCTCGACGCGGCTCGGCTGGCGCCGACGCTCGATCCCACCCACGGCATCGATCACGGTGTCTGGGTACCGCTGCGCCTGCTCTACCCCGACGCCGACATCCCAGTGATACCGTTGTCGATCCAGCCCGAACTGGGGCCGGCGCACCAGTACGCGCTCGGCCGTGCGCTGGCGTCACTGCGGCAGGAGGGCGTACTGTTGATCGGGTCGGGCAGCATCACCCACAACCTGCACGACTTGCGCGCCGGCTACAGCGCCGAACGGCAGGCGCCGTACGTGAAGCCGTTCATCGACTGGATCGAGCAGCGGCTTGCCGCAGGCGACACCGAGGCCCTGCTCGACTACCGCCGGCGGGCCCCGTTCGCCGAACGCGCGCATCCCACCGACGAGCACCTGCTGCCCCTGTTCTTCGCACTCGGAGCAGCCGGCGCGCAGGCGAAAGCGCAGCGGATCGATGCCGGTATCGACTTCGGCATACTGGCGATGGACATCTATCGCTTCGATTGAGTTGCTTCGATCGAGGAAGCCTACGGCACAGTTGCTCTCGTAGGTTGGGGTGAGCGCAGCGAAGCCCAACGCGATGTGCCGCCATGTCACGTTGGGCTTCGCTGCGCTCACCCCAACCTACGCACTCTCGCTTCAATTGAGCCTGGCACGACGCGTGCCGTAGGAGCGCACCCTTGCGCGAAGCTCTTGTGGGAGCGACTTCAGTCGCGATGGCTTTTGCTCCAGGCCAGGCAAGAGCATCGCGACTTAAGTCGCTCCCACTGGCTCTTGTGCAGGCCTTTCGCGCACAGGGTGCGCTCCTACATCCGAACGGAGACGCTCAGACGCTTTGTGGCGCCAGTGTCGCGCCGACATCCGTCCGTCTGGGCCAGTCCTCCGGCGTAAGCAGTTCCAGCCCGTGCGCGAGTCGCGCCTTGTCGCACTGCGGACTGATCTTGCCGAACTCCCATGATGGCGCGACCTCACGGCACACCGACGGCCGCTGCACATAAATGCCGCAATGCGCAGCCTCGCCCACCGTGCCTTGCAGGGCGATGCAGTGCGGTTGTGCGGCGTTGGTGCCGCGCATCGCAAGGCGGTGCGGATCGAGCTTTTCGGTGTGCTCCGGCGGGACTACGCCACCCAGGGACGCCTCGGCTTCGGACCAGTGGAAGGCCACGCGGAAATGGGCGCAACACGCGCCGCAACGCAAACAAGGGTGTTCGATCAGATTGCCCAACGCGCACTCCACCGCGCGCAAAGCGCGGGTTTTATATCTTGAAGACCAGTCGACCCGTCGGACTGCCAATGGTTCGCCGGCAGACGTGCACTGCGTCCTGTGTCGCTTGGCGACGATAACGCCTTCAACGGAAGCACGCCAAGCATTCCGCTGCAGCTACAGTAGGCCACCTTTCCTGAGGATCCACCATGACCTATCTGCCCGCCCTGGTTACCCTGCTCACTGTGCTGCTGTTGCTTGGCACCATGTACGCGGTGGGTCGCGCCCGTGAACGCCATGGCATCAAGGCGCCAGCGGTCAGCGGACACCCCGGGTTTGAGCGCGCTTACCGGGTGCAGATGAATACGCTGGAAGGCACCGTGATGTTCTTGCCCACGCTATGGCTGGCGGCAACTTACGGCTTCAGCGGATGGGCTGGCATCGCCGGAGTGGTCTGGCTGGCTGGCCGGGTGTGGTACGCGCTGGCCTATCTCAAGAACGAGAGCAAGCGCGGCCCGGGTTTCATGGTGAGCATGGTCGGCTTGCTGGCGCTGCTGGTGATGGCATGCATCGGGGTTGGTCGCGCCATGCTGATCGGCTAGCTTCTGCGCGTCGCGCCATCAGGCGGGCAAGCGATGCGATGCGCATCGGCCTTCACTGCGACGACTCATGGCGATGGCGACCGTGCCAGATGGCAGGATTGCCTGCGCTGCCATCATGCCGGTAGCGTGCCCTACAAGAACACCGCGTGCGCTGCCCGTTTAAACGGCCTGCGCGCGTGTCGTCACGAACTGTTGCACCGCTGGATTTCATGTACACCGAAGCTTCTCCCACACCTCCTTTGACACCTTCCGCGCTGAATGAGTGGCACGACGGTACACGGCCTCCTGGCCTATGGGCTGCGTTGGGACTGATCGTGTTCTATTTCGTGCTGCAGGTCGTGAGCAGCACGCTGATGGTGCTGCTCATCCAGCTCTCTGCGGGCCTCATGCGTGTGCTGCAAGGTAAGGCGCATCTCAGTGCCTTGCTTGGAACCGCGCCTGCCATGCCCGCCATCACGGCGATGTTCACCCTGATCGTCAGCGCGTCCCTGACGCTGCTGTTGGCGTACCGGAAATGGCCGCGACTTTGGTCGCTGGCGTTGCCACCGGGTTTCGGCTTCGCACTACCGGCACGCCCGCTTTTCTTTGCATTGGCGATCGGCGTGGGACTGGTCGCTCCGGTGCTGGGCGGCCTGTTGACCCAACTGCTCGCACAGGGCCACAAGGTCAGCCAGGACATTCAACAGCTGGGAGGTCAAACCTCACTGGAACTACGTATTCCGCTGATGCTGGTCGTGACTAGTGTGGGCCCGCTGGTGGAAGAACTGCTGTTCCGCGGCGTGCTGCTGTCGGCATTGATGCAACGAAGGCGCGTCGGCCAGGCGGTGGCGATCAGCTCGCTGGCGTTCGTACTGGTCCATCTGCCGGGCCTGCAATGGCAGTGGTATGCGCTGCCTGACCTGTTGCTGCTGGCGCTCGCGCTGGCATGGCTGCGACTTCGCTCGGGCTCGATCTGGCCAAGCGTGCTGGCACATGGCGTCAATAATCTGCTGGCGGTGGCGGCATGGTTCGTGGCGGTCAATCTGCCGGGCTGAGGTTCACGACCGGTTCGTTGTTGAAACCGCGCAGCAGGCGCGCCGTTTCAAATACCGGCAAGCCCATCACCCCCGAATAGCTGCCTTCCAGATGCTCGATCAGCACTGCACCACGACCCTGGATCGCATACGCACCAGCCTTGCCGAACGGCTCGCCAGTGGCAACGTAGGCATCGATGGCCGAGTCATCCAGCACGCCAAAGCGCACGCGTGAGATGCACGTTTCGGATCGCTCCTGCTGGGCACTGACCACCCACACCGCTGAAATCACCGCATGGGTGCGACCCGACAAACGGCGCAACATGGCGGCAGCATCTTGCGCATCCAGCGGCTTGCCGAATACTTCGTCGTCAAGCACCACCTCGGTATCCGCACCGAGTACTACGGCATCGTCCGCCCCGCCAAGGCTGGCCAGCCCGGCACGCGCCTTGTCACGCGCTACCCTGCTTACATAGTCCTGCGGCGACTCACCCGGCGCACGCTGCTCGGGCACATCCACATTGAGTACGGCGAATTCGACGCCCAGCTGTTCGAGCAACTGGCGACGGCGCGGCGACTGCGAGGCGAGGTGAAGCATCAAAGTTTCCGATCAGCGAAAGGGGCAAACATGGGTTTGCTCAGAGGGACAGCCCGTACTCACAAAACTGCCGATCGCGTTGCCAGCCCAACGACTCGTACAACGCCTGCGCCGGTGCGTTGTCCAGCGCCGTAGACAACGACAGGCTAGCCGCTCCCAGTGAGCGCGCATGATCTGCCGCCGCGTTCAGCAGTGCCGCCGCGACACCTTGACGGCGAGCACTCGGCGCTACGAACAGGTCATTGAGCAGATAGGTGCGCACCATGCGCACCGAAGAAAACAGCGGATACAGCTGTGTGAAGCCGAAGCCCTCACCCTGCCCGTTCCGTGCCAGCAGGATCAGCGATTCATGCTGCTGGAAACGTTGCGCAAGAAACTCGCGCCCGCGCGCAAGATCGGCTGGCTGACCGTAGAACTGGCGGTAGCCGTCGAACAGCGGCGCCAAGGTATCGAGGTCGTCGACCGTGGCTTGTTGGATCTGGAATGACATGCGGCTGGATCGCTGCGTAGGGTGAGTTGAGCGTAAGCGAAACCCGGCATCGACGCATCCCCGTTGAGCTTTGCTTGCGCTCAACTCAACCTGCGAAGCTCGCTCAAGCACGGTGATAGGGATGCCCGGCCGCGATGGTGGTGGCGCGATACAGCTGCTCGGCCAGCACCAGCCGCACCAGCATGTGCGGCAGCGTGAGCGGTCCCAGTGACCAGCTTTGTTCGGCGCGCGCCAGCACCTCGGGAGCGTGGCCGTCCGGGCCGCCAATCAGGAACGCTAGATCACGGCCGGCCATGCGCCACTTCGCCAGCTGTTCGGCCAGCTCTTCGCTGGACCAGGTCTTGCCGCGACCATCGAGCGCGACCACATGGATGTCACGCGGCAACGCGGCGAGGATCGCGACGCCCTCGTCGTGAATCGCACGGAGGTCATCGCGTCCCTTGCCACGCACGCCGGGTTTCAGTTCGACCAGCTCCAGCGGTACCTCATGCGAGAGCCGCTTGCGGTATTCGGCAAAGCCTTCCGCCACCCAGCCGGGCATGCGTTCGCCAACAGCGATCAGGCGCGCACGCATGCGCCGCTCTTATCAAATGACACACGCGCAGCGTAGCGTTTGCCTCCTCTCCCCTTTGGGGAGAGGATTGAGGTGAGGGGCCAATCTTGCGGTTCACCCCGTTTGCCTCCTCTTCCCTGCGAGGAGAGGATTGAGGTGAGGGGCCCATCTTGCGGCTCACCCCACACAAAAATCAGCCTGCTTGCGCAGTATCAGCTTCGTGCCCGTGGTCGCCCACCGTCCACAGCCGTTCGAGACCATAGAACTCGCGGATACGGGGCAACATCACATGGACGATCACGTCGCCCAGATCCACCAACACCCATTCGCCCTCAACTTCGCCTTCCACGCCCAGCGGCATCACGCCCGCTTTCTTGGCGTACTTGGAAACTTCGTCGGCGATCGATTTGACGTGGCGTGCGGAAGTGCCGGAGGCAATCACCAGCAGGTCAGCGATGGACGTCTTGCCGCGAACGTCGATTTCGCGAACGTCCTTGGCTTTCAATTCTTCCAGCGCGTCGATGACTGACTTGCGCAGGGTGGCCGTGGTAACGGACTTGTTCGTACGGGCAGTACTCAAGAGGAGGAGCCTCGATGCGTGATCGCAGCGCGAAATGGCGCGGGCGCAGTATAACCGCCCAGCCGTCAAGGGGTATTTCGGGCCTGCCTAAAGTCTCGATCAGGGCTCCAGCGTGCGCTTGGCCAGCCGGTACTCGTACATCAGGCGCGCCACCAGCTCGGCGGCCGGCTGCGGCCGCACCAGACTGGCCGCCTGCCCGCACCATTCAGACAGCAGATCGCCACGCCCGGCCGCAGCGGCGGCACGGCGCAATGGCGCGGTGAGCGCGTTCAGCACCGGATACGGCAGGCCCTGTGCGGGCGTTGGCATGGCCTCGACAAAGCGGTTGCGCAAGCCGCGGGCCGCCCGGCCGGAGAATCCACGGATCGTGGTCACCTGGTAGTCCTCGACGTGGGGCAGATCCTGCTTCCATGCCTCGGCGGCCGTACATTCCGGACAGGTGAGGAAAGCGGTACCCAACTGGCTGCATGCGGCGCCGAGGATCTCCGCCGCCAGCACGCCGTGGCCGTCCATGATGCCGCCAGCGGCGATCACCGGAACATCCCTTTCATAGGCCGCCATCGCGCGTACCGCCAACGGCAACAGCGCAAACAAGCCGATCATCGCGTCTTCGGCATCGTGCAGGAAGGTGCTGCGATGCCCGCCGGCCTCGGCGCCCTGCATGGACACGGCATCGACGCCAGCGTCGGCGCAGGCACGTGCCTCGGCCACGGTGGTCGCGGTCGCGATGACGTAGATGTCTCGTTGCTTGAGTTCACGCAGCTGCGCAGGGGTAATCACACCAAACGCAAACATCGCCACTGCCGGCCGCGCCTCGCACAGGGCAGCGAACTGGTCGGAATAGCGTGGCGCCCACTGCGCCGGCATGCTGGTGCGGATGTCCAGTCCCTCACGGGCCATCAGCGCATCGAGCTGTTCCCGCGCCTTCGCTACCGCCGTCAGGTCAGCCTCGAAAGTATCCGGCAGCACGAACAGGCCGATCGCATAGGGACGATCGCTGAGGGCGCGGATCTGCGCTGCCTGATCGAGGATGGCCTGCGGCTCCAGATAACCCGCCCCAAGCGAACCGAGGCCACCGGCGTTTGACACGGCCGCCACCAGGGCCGGCGGCGTCGAACCGGACATTGGCGCCTGGATCAGCGGATGCTCAATACCAAGTCGGCGGGCAAATGGTGAGCTCATGCGGGACGGCCTCGGCTGACGGACAGCCAAGTATCCGCCGCTGCCAAGCACAGCGGAAGTGGACCAAGGTCAATCGGCGAGGGCGCCGCATAGCGCCGCCCTCGCCAACCACGACGGGCTTATCAGCCGCCTGAGCTCGTCGTGCCGTCTTCTTTCTTCATCGAGTCGTTCTTCATGGCGCCCTTTTTCATGCCATCTGACTTCATGCCATCTGACTTCATGCCATCCGACTTCATGCTGTCGGACTTCATGGCGCCACTGTTCATCATCTTCGATTTCGAAGCGTCCATTTTCATCGAATCAGACGTGGTGGAGGTTTTCTGCATCGAGTCGTGCGACATCGCCGTGCTGGAACTGGCGGCCATGGTGTCCTGCGCGAATGCGGCGGTGACGGCAAAACTGCAGGTCATGGCGGCGAGGAGAAGTGTGACAAAGCGTGCGTTCATGAGGAGATCCTTCGAAGGGAAATATCTGGATAGGGTCTGAGGGACGAAGACAGTCATTCCATCCCCATAAGTTCCTTCGACACCGGCCTGTCGGCGGTTACATCCCCTGCGCTGGACTCCGAATCGAGTGGACGCAGCTAGCCCAGCCCGGCCACGATGTTCACCGTGATTGCGATGATGAACACGTTGAAAAAGAACGAGATTACGCTGTGCAGCAACGCCACGCGACGCATGTAGCGGCTGGTGATCTGCACATCGGAAACCTGGAACGTCATGCCGATCACGATCGCGAAATAGGCAAAATCCCAATAGTCCGGCTCCTTCGTGTCGGGAAACTCCAACCCTGAATGTTTGTCGCCAAAATCGCCATAAAAACTGTGCGCGTAGTGAATCGCAAACATGGTATTGAGGAACATCCAACTCAGCACCACGCTGAGTGCGCCGACCACGACCGCCAGCGCTCCGCCAGTCTTGGCCGCATGCAGCTCATTGCTCAGTGCCACCAGAATCACCGTCGACAGCACCACGCCACTCCACAGCACACCCCATCGCCCGGTGTCTTGTGCCTGCGCCTGGCTACGCATATTCGTCGGCGAGGACTGGTTGAACATCCGCGCCAGGATGCACAGGAACACCACCGCGCCGAGATCGAACCCCAGCAACACGGCAATCGCCGGCCGCACTCCGGTCGCTACCAGCACGGCACTGGCGACAATGAAAATCGCCAGGGCAATGATCATCCGCGGTCGCGCTTTCACGAAGTGAAACGGTCGCCAGGGGCGTTTCTTCGGCGATGTGGTCACACCTACCTCATCGGGACCGTTCACGCGTCCTCCTGCGTTGATGCGGCCACCGACAAGATCAGGAAAACCGACACTCGATCAGCGCAATCCGACACGAAAACCTCCGGCATACCCGGCGCAGCGCCTGGCCAAGCAACCATGATAGACGGACTCATGCGCACAAATCCTGGTCTTCCGGATGCCGCCTTAGCCATGCCGCGGCATACGAGCACGCCGGCACCACTTTCCAGCGCTCGGCACGCGCCACTTCCATCGCTGCCTGCACCATTGCCGATGCGATGCCACGACCACCGACCTCAGCGGGCACCTCGGTGTGGGTGATCGTCATCACGCCACGCGCCAGGGTGTAGTCAAGTTCGCAATGCGCACCGTCCACCTGCGTTTCGAAAAGGTGCGCGGCGGGATCGTGATGAATGGCAAATGACATGTGAATCCCTGCGCTCGCGGTTGAAGCGGCAAGCATACGTCGCGATGGTGGCTATCGGGAGTGAATCCTGCGAGCACCCGCCCCGCCCCTCAATCCTCTCCTCCGGGTAGAGGAGGCCAAGGATAGCTACCTGCGTCATGGGATCACCCTTTCTTCGCGCGACCTGCATGCAGCGGCCGCCAAAATGAGCGGCTCCATCGCCCAACAGGAGAGTCTCATGAAAAGATCCGCATCCGCCCACTGGTCTGGCGGCCTCATGGATGGTCAAGGCACTATCTCGACGGAAACCAATGCACTGCGCGAGACGCCGTACGGCTTCAAGTCCCGTTTCGAGAATGGCCCCGGCACCAACCCGGAAGAGTTGATCGCGGCGGCCCATGCAGCATGCTATTCGATGTCACTTTCGCTCGGACTGGGCAACGCCGGGCTCACTGCCGACAGCATCGATACCAAGGCCGTGGTGACGCTGGACAAGGACGGCGGCGGCTTTTCGATCACCGCCTCGCACCTCACCTGCAAGGCCAAGGTGCCCGGCACCGACGCAGCAACGTTTGCGAAGATCGCCCAGGCGAGCAAGGAAGGTTGTCCGGTATCCAAGGTGCTCAGGGCCACCATCACGCTGGACGCCACTCTGGACGGTTAAGCGCTTGCCGCGGCATCGCCGTCAAGCGGCGATGCCGCGTGTCATGTCAGGTCCAGCGTGGCTCAAATTCGGCATGCCCAGGCCGCCATCAGCGGACATCTGGATTCAGGCTGGCAGGGCCAGCCCATCATCTTCGAACGCTGAGGTCGCCATCACCCGGTTGCGGCCTGCGCGCTTGGCAGCGTACAGCGCCTTGTCGGCACGCTGCAGTACCGCTGCCCCATCGCGCTCGCCCGGCGCGGCCACAGCCACCCCAACCGACACCGTAAGCTGCAGCATATGGTCGTCGATCAGTATCGGCGTGCTCTGGACCATCAGCCGAATGCGCTCACCCAGCTGCAGCGCGGCCGGCAGGTCAAGCCCGGGCGACAGCACGACGAACTCTTCACCGCCGACGCGGCCGATCACATCGGTCTCGCGCAAAGTGGCACGAATGCGCGATACCAAAGCCCGCAGCACCTTGTCTCCGCTGCCGTGGCCGAAACGGTCGTTGACACTCTTGAAATGGTCGGCATCGAGCATCAGCACGCCCAGCGATTGCCGCTGCCTGACCGCCCGCTCCAGCAGTTGCGCGGTTGCCTCGTCGATCGCCAGCCGGTTGCTCACGCCAGTCAGTGGATCGATCCGTGCCAGCGTATGCAGCTCCTGCTGCAGGATCTCGTTGTAGAGCAACAGAAATCCGATGCTGCCAAACAGCGGTTGCTGTCCCGAGAGCAAGATGTAAATGAAATTGGTAACCGACGGCGCGATGATCTGATCGGGTGGATTGGCGCTCAACCATAGTTCGCCGTTGCGCCATAGCAGCAACACAACCGCCAACCCACAGATCAGCAACATCAGGTTGCGCGCCCGCGAGGCACGTGGCTGAGAGCGGCTGCGCAGCGCCTCGATGTTCAACAGCATGTTGAGCGCGATCGCGAAGGACCCCCATAGGACCCGACTGCGATAGTCGACATCGATCAGACCGAACCAGGCGACGCCCAGCCAGCCGGCCACCGCAATGGCCAGCACCAGCCGCCAACGCAGCGGCTCGCCGAGCAGCATGCGCAATGCAATAACACTCATGCCTTGCGCGATGAGGTTGAGGGCGTTGCCGCCCAGCAGCATTACCGAGGAGGAAACATAGGCGTGCGACACCAGCAGGCCCCAGCCTGCTGCTTCGAGCCCCAATGCGACGGCCCGGATACGCAGACTGGTACGTGCCCGGCCCGCATCGCCATAGATGCCAAACCACAGCATCAGCGCCAACACCGCAGCCTGCACGGCGGTGATCAGCGACAGTGTCTCGACGTGAAAGGGCACCATGCGCGCTCTGGCCAGGCTGGAGGGATTAATCCCTTGTTGGCTGTTGTACCACTCCTTTGGTCGGCCACGCTTCCGCAATTTTCACGGCAGCGATTCTCATGGTATCGGCCGACTTCGAAAAACTTGAGCGTTGACAGGTCGCCGAGTTTCGCTACTTTCAGTGACTTGAATCTCTCTGGAAGCAGGATGGCCACGCTTATTCCCACCCGAAACGGCTGCCTGCCTCGCATGACAGGGGGCGAAAAGCGGTTTTCCGAACGCTTGGAAGCCAAGCTCGAAGACGACTACGTACTCTGGTACGACGTGCCCATCGGGCTGAAACAGTACCGGGCGGATTTCGTGGTATTCCATCCGCGCCGCGGCATGCTGGTGCTGGAGGTGAAGGACTGGAAGCCGGACACCATCCGCCACGCCGACAGCACCCAGTTCACCCTGGTCACCGATCGCGGCCTGGTGAAGGAGGCCAATCCGCTGTTGCAGGCGCGTGCGTACGCGCTGGAAATCGGCGTGGTGCTGGAACGCGACCCCGCGCTGCGCTACCCGGCCTCCAGCCGTTACGCCGGCAAGTTGGTGATGCCGTGGGCATGGGGCGTGGTGCTGGCCAACATCAGCCGCCAGCAATTCGTCGACGGCGACCTCGGCGCGGTGATTCCCGAACATCTGGCGATCTGCCGCGACGAGATCAACGACAGCGTAGAGCCCGAGGCGTTCCAGCAACGCTTATGGGCGATGTTCCCGCAGGTATTTCCCACCGCGCTGACGCTGCCGCAAATCGACCGCGTGCGCTGGCACCTGTTTCCGGAGATCCGCGTGGCAGCCGGCGAGGGTCAGTTCGGCCTGTTCGACAACATCGCGACTGCCACGGCCAGGCCGCTGGAAATCCCCGACCTGATCAAGGTCATGGACGCGCAACAGGAACAGCTCGCGCGCGCGCTAGGCGATGAACATCGGGTCATCCATGGCGTCGCCGGCTCCGGCAAGACGATGATCCTCGGCTTTCGCGCGATGCAGTTGGCGCGCGAGCTTTCCAAGCCCGTGCTGGTGCTCTGCTACAACGAGACGCTGGCCGCGCGGCTAGGCCAGCTGATCGGTGAGCGCGGCCTGGCCGACAAGGTCGATGTGCGCAACTTCCACTCGTGGTGCCAGCAGATGCTCCAGGCCTACCACGTGCCGCTGCCGCAGAAAGATGAAAACTATTTCCCGGCGATGGTCGCGAAGGTCATGGACGGCGTCGAACGCGGCCAGATCCCCCGATTCCAATACGGCGCTGTGCTGGTTGACGAAGGCCACGACTTCGAGCCGGACTGGTACAAGCTGATCGTGCAGATGATCGACCCCAACACCAACTCGTTGCTGGTGTTGTATGACGACGCACAAAACATCAACGGCAGCGCCAGCCGCCGCAAGTTCACCTGGAAAAGCCTCGGCGTGCAGGCACAGGGCCGCACCACCATCCTGAAGCTCAACTACCGCAACACGCTGGAAATCCTCGCCGTTGCGCGCAGCTTCGCCAACGAGCTGCTCGATGCACAAGCAGGCGAAGATGACGGCGTGCCGCTGATCCCGCCGGAAAGCGCCGGTCGCCGCGGCGCCTTGCCCGAGCTGATTCGCGTCGAACACGCCGATGACGAGCTGCCCTGCCTGGTGCAGCGCATCCGCGACGAACAGGCCCATGGCCGGCGCCTCGACGATATTGCCGTGCTCTATCGCTACGGCGGCCAGGGCGACAAGTTGCGCGAAGCGTTGACCCGCGCCGAAATTCCCTGCCGCGTCGCCGAGGGCAAGGACAAGGGCGCGCTGTTCGTAGTCAAGGATTGCGTCAAGCTGATCACCATGCACTCCAGCAAGGGGCTGGAGTTCCCGTTGGTGATCATTCCCTACCTTGGCCAGATGCCCAAGGCCGGCGAAGACGAAAGTTACGAGGCCCGTCTGCTCTACGTCGCCATGACCCGTGCCACCGAACGCCTGCTGCTGATCCATCACGAGGATTCGGTATTCAGCAAGCGCATCCGCGATTCGATCAACGAAGTGCAGGGGCAGTTGGAGAGCGTTTGAGCGGTGGAGCAAGAGCGACCCCACCCCAGCCCTCCCCTACAAGCAGGGGAGGGAGCACATCTGCAGAGCGCTCCCACCCCAACCTCCTCTGCGACCGTAGGGAGTCCCTTCTTCGGCACACTTAGAGGGTAGGCCTGTAGCGCGATGCCACTCTTTGCCCCTCCCCCTGCTTGCAGGGGGAGGTTGGGAGGGGGTGAGGCTTTTGATCTTCTTCCCGAAGAGCTAACCTCCCCCGGTCCTCCCCGGTCCTCCCCTGTCTGCAGCGTGCGCTGGCTGGACAGCCATCGCTGGCACGAAATCCTTAGCCCGGCAGCAGCTGATACGGACGCATCATTTCGTTATCTTCATGCTCGAGGTAGTGGCAATGCCACACATAGCGACCGGGCTCACCCTCGAAGCGCATGGCAATGCGCGTGACCATACCGGGATCGGCGCGCACGGTGTCCTTCCAGCCCGCCTCATGCGCAGGCGGCGGTTGCGCCGGGCCGGTGTATTTGACGACACGATCCGCGTTCCACGCGAACAGATCGAACGGCTGCCGGTCGATCACCTGGAAGCGCACCAGGTGCAGATGGATCGGATGCGAATCGCCGGTAATGTTGACGAGGCTCCAGGTCTCGATGCTGTTCTGCCGCGGATTCTCGGTGATCGGATCCGACCACATCTTGCCGCCCAGCAACATCATCATCGGATTGCCGCCGGCATCGTCCTGTTCGCCCAACGTCAACACGCGATCGCGCACGGCAGTGGCCGGATCAATACGCGGCACGGGCCGCAGCACCGCTGGTAGCACCGAAGCATCACGACGTCCTTGGTCGCGCACGCGAAATTCCAGAATCGCCTCGGCCCGCTGGTGCAGCTGTACTGCATGCCCGTCCATGCCGCTGAAATCCACGATCACGTCGGCGCGCTCGGCTGGATACAGCTCAATGCGCGAGCGCTCCAACGGAGCGGGCAGCAAGCCCTGGTCGCTGCCGATCTGCTGGAACGAATGTCCATGCGACAGCGAGAGATCGAAGAAACTCGTATTGGCAACGTTGATCAGACGCAGTCGATAGCGCCGTGGCTCGACGTCAAGGTAGGGATAGAGCTTGCCGTTGCACAACACGGCATTGCCGCGGCACTCCGACACCCACGGCGCTGACGGATCATCCGAGACGGGGTAGTAAAGCTGGCCGTCCTTGGCGATCAGGCGGTCACACAGGATCAACGGCAGATCGAAGTCGCCGGACGGCAGACCGAGCGCCTGTTCCTCGGCATCGCGAACGATGAAAGCGCCGAAAAGCCCGGCATACATATTGAGTCGGGTGATCCCCATCGCATGATCGTGATACCACAGCGTCGCTGCATCCTGCGCCCCGGGATAGTGCGACAGCGCCGAATGGCCGGGAACATACCAATCCTCCGGCCAGCCGTCGCTGCCGGCCGGCACGCGCGCACCATGAACATGCGTTATTGCGCGTACGGCAGGTTTCGAGCGCTCCGCGCCGTGGAGGTTGTGGTCGATCGGCAGAAAATGTTGCGTCGGCAGCGCATTGACCCATTCGATCAGCAATGGCTCACCGCGCACAGTCTCAAACGTCGGACCAGGCGAAAGACCGTCGTAACCCCACAACGATGTGGGCGGTAGGTCGCGGTGAAGACGTGCGTTGAAGGCCCGCATCTCCATCCTGTAATACGGCAACATGCGACCGGGATAGGCAGCATGCGCGCGCTTTCCGGTCGCGCGCGCGATCGGAGGCAACGGCAGTGGATCGACAAAGCGCGTCAGCGAGGTCGGATTGAGCAGCGGAACCTTCGGTGCCGCCAGCGTCGGCATTGCCATGCGAGTGGGCATCGCCATCGGCATCGTGCTGGCCGACGCCACACGCAGCGCATCGGCAAGCGCATAGCCTGCGACCAGGCCGCCGGCTCCGCACAGAAAGCGACGACGTGAAATCGTCACCGCCAGCCGCCGTCAGCCTGGGCCATCATGTTGCCGATACGGCAGTGGTCGGCATGCCGCCCGCAGGAAAGAAATGCGTGTGTCATACGGCCACCCTAGGCAGTCCATATGACAGGCATATGGCGGTCAATCGCAACAATGCACCGGATGAGACGAACTCCTGACGCAGGTCGTGATTCACCCCACCGGGGAATCAGGCCGGCACGCCGTCACTCAGGTTGCCCGCCTCGATCTTGTGCACGAGCGCTTCCAACGCATCCAGACGACCTGCCTGTGCGTCACGCTGCTGCACTACGTCTTTCAGCGTTTCATCCATTTTGCCCACACTATCCCCGAGCAAGCGCAGCGAGCCATCTATCCGATGCAGCAGATCTCGTTGCTTTTGTACATCACCGGCCTGAAGCGCTCCGTCCAGCTCGGCCATATCCTGACGACCGCTATCCAGCAGCCCCCGGAGTACGCCTCGCACTTGTTCGGCTGAGCCAAACACGTCCATCAGCAGAGATAACCGGCTGTCTGACGCCCCCTCGTGTGCCGGTGTCGGCAACGCCTGCTGTTTTTTTGCCCGATGAAGATAGACATCCAGTTTTGCCTGCAGCTCGTCAAGCTGAATAGGCTTCGCCAGAAAGTCGTCCATGCCCGCCTCCTGGCAACGTTGAACCTGTTCGGGCAATGCACTGGCCGACAACGCGATGATCGGCAGATGCATCTTGCCTGAAGATTCGGCGGCACGAATGCGTTGCGTCAATGCATATCCGTCCAGCACGGGCATATAGCAGTCCGTGATCAACAAGTCGTATTTGGCATCGACCATCGCAGCCAGAGCCTGCTCTCCATTTTCAACCAGCGTGTGTGCGTAGCCGAGGCGTACCAGCTGGCGGGAGATCACTGCGCGATTGATGGGGTGATCTTCGGCGACGAGGATGCGTGCGTCTTGCCCCTTCGACTGGGTAGGTGCGCGATCGGCGACTGGAGGCGACGTCAAGCCCAGTGCCGCGTGACAGGCATCCACCGCCGAGCGCCAGAGCAAGGGATTGCAACTCAGCATGACGTTGCCCTGTTCAACGTAGAACCCACAGGGATCGGGCAAATCGACCAGACGTATGCACCGAGTACCGTGCGGCAGCAACCCAGCCTTCACGATGTCTGTGTCGACGACGAACAAATCGACGTCATCGCCATCGAAGTCGCGCAGATCTTCAGCCTCGGCCTCGACCAGATTCAGACCCAGCGCTGAAAGCGTATTGGAAAGTTCACGCTCGAGCATTCTGTCATGCGTACACAGAAGCACCGTCTTTCCGGTAATGCTTGTCGATGACTGCAACGGCCGAGCCACCGGCAACGTAAACTCAAAGATGGCCCGTGTGCCAACATCAGGTGAGCTGACCAGGCGGATATCGCCTCCCATCAATATTGCGAGGCGATGGCAGATCGTCAGGCCCAGCCCGGTCCCGCCGAAGCGGCGCGTGGTGGACGTTTCAGCTTGGGTGAATGGCTGAAACAAGCGACCGAGCTGCTCGTTCGAAATACCAATACCGGTATCTACGACGCTCATGCGCAACCGCTGTCCATCCGCTTCCTCACTCAGCAACTCTATCCCCAGCTCAACGTACCCTTTCTCAGTGAACTTGAGCGCATTGCTGAGCAGGTTGGTGATGATCTGCCGTATACGAATGGCATCACCGGTATATTCGCCGGCCAGTCGCCAGTCCAGCGGCGAATACAGACGGATGCCCTTTTCATGTGCACGTGCTGCGAACAGTCCGACGACGCTATCGGCCAGCGCACGCAAGTCGAACGGACGCGCTTCCAGTTCCAGCCGCCCCGACTCGATGCGTGAAAAATCGAGGATATCGTCCAGAATCTGCAGCAGCGCACCGGCCGAATCCTGCACCATGCCAAGCATGTGCCCCTGTTCGCTATCGAGCGGTGTCTGCGCCAATAGCTCGATCAGACCCAGCACACCGGCCATGGGGGTACGGATCTCGTGGCTCATCATCGCCAGGAACACGCTTTTCGACGCGACCGCCGCTTCGGCGGTCGCTTTGGCCTCGGCCAGAGCGCGCGCCTGCTCCTTCTCGACGGTAATGTCGTCCAAGTAGACGCTCCACGACAAACCTCCATTGGCTTCAGCGCGCGGCACACCACCAGAACCCCGTACCCAGCGGATCTGACCATTGATGCGCGTGCGAAATTCGGCGATGCCGGCGGCTCGGTCATCGATCATCTTCTGGATGACTTGCATGACCTTCGGCTGATCTTCGGGGAGTGCTGCGTCCAGTGGGCGAGCCCAACCGCCGAGGATATCCTGGTGAGTCATCCCGAACAATGCTTCGGTCTGTCCGCTGACATGGTCATAGGTACGACTTCCATCCTTGTCGATGCAGGTTCGCAGAATGACCCCGGGCAAGCTGTCGTTGGTGTCAATCAGGCGCTGTTCCGAAGCACGGGCGCGCGCCTCTGCCTCGCGTATGTCGCTCACGTCCACCAGCGTTCCGAGCAAACAGGCCACTTCGCCAGGAGCACGAGCGAAGGGGTGCAGCCAGAGGAGCACATCGCGTGACTGCCCGCTGCTGTTGATCATGGTCATGCGCAGTTCTCGACGAACGTTGTCGCCGCTGCCCAGCACGTCCAGGTCGGCCTGATGCATGGCCTTGGCATCCATGCCTTTCAAGTGCTGTGACTGGGCCAGTGTATGGCCGACAATATCGGCACGCGCACACTCGAACATCGTTTCGTACGCGTGGTTTACGGCAAGATATTGACCTTCGGCGTCCTTCACGAAGACTGGATAAGGAATCGTCTCGAGCAGCGCCTCCTGGAAGCTCAGCTGGGCCTCCAGTTTACGTTCCGCGATAGTCCGCGCGCGCATGACGAGGCGCAGTCGCGAGTAGGCAAAGCCGATGATGCCGAGCACCAGGGCCGAGATGAGCAGGCCGGCGAGAACCCATGACCAGGGCACTCCGTATCGGTATTCGGTCGTCAACCAGCGGCTACGTATGCTTTGACTTTTCGCCTCCGTGACGTTACCGAGCACGCGATCGATCAACGGCATCAACTTTGCGAATTCGCTGTTGATGCCAATCGTGAAGTCCTGATCGACGCCCACCGGCCCCACCACTCGAAGCGTTGCTGCATAGCGATCACGGATGAACGGATCGATCGCTGGCAAGGTGCCAATGTAGGCATCGGCCTTGCGCGAGGCGACCAGCTCCAGACCCTCCTCGTTGCTCCCCACCGGCAACAGCTCGCTGCGCGGAAGCAACATCTTCAGGCGTGGCAGCAGCCCCGCTTCCTCACGCACGGCTACCGAACGACCGGCGAGATCTTCAGGGCCAGCGATCGCCGGTCCATGCAATCTGGCCACGATCACTTCGGGAAAATGCTCGTAGGGACGACTGAGAATCATGTCCTGCGCACTGAAGTCCCCCGGCATGGTCGCGGCCACCATGTCGACCTCCCTGGCACGCACCATGCGTTGCAGGCTGCTCAAGTCCTCGGCGGGAACAAGCTGCAGACGCAGCCCGAGCTCGTGTTGCAGGATCTCGATGTAGTCCGCCGCCAGGCCACTGAACCTGCCTTCACCATTGATGAAGGTATACGGATGCCGATCGATCTCGAAGCCCAATCGCAGCGGCTGCAGCGCGCCCAGCCAGGCGCGCTCATCCTTGCTCAGACCTGCAGCGAGCGGCAGCGGTGCGCCTTCGTTTCTCTGCATGCCCCATTGCGAGCGCAGGCGTGCGAGCTCCTGTGGCGTCACCGTCGCCTCGGCCTTGCGCAGCAGTTGCGCAAGCATGGTCCGATCGCGCGGCACCGCCAGCCCCATATTGATGGGCGGCATGTCCAACGACGACAACATCCTGAGATCGTCGGAGTTGCGCTGGTTCAACAACGCCTGCGTCCGCGAGGTGGTTGTACCAATGTAGGCATCCGCCTGACCGGCAGCCACCATATCCATGGCCTGACGACCGTCATCGGCAAAGACCAGCGTCGCTCGCGGAAACCGGACTGACAGCATGGAGACAATGGCGGAAAAAGAACGCTCGATAGCAATGCGCGCGTGGTCAAGATCGTGCTCACCGCGAATTTGCGTATCTCCCTTGCGAGCGACCAGCATCAAGCGGCCGGCCTCATAAGGGCGCAGAAATTCGAACCGGGCCCTTCCTTCCCGTGTCGATAGCTGCCCTAGCAGCAAGTCGTAGGGTGCAGGAAGCGCTGGGTCGGCATAAGCCACCGTTTCCCATTTGGCGTAGGGATGAAACTCGAGCCGCAGTCCAACGCGTCCAGCCAGCAGGCTCGCGTAGTCGACGCCGAACCCTTCCGGGCGCCCTGCCACCCATGTTTCGACAGGTAAATGATCCCCGGCGAACACGCCTACACTCACGACGGGGTGCTCGCTGCGCCACGCCAGTTCCTGGGGGGTCAGTTCGACGGCGCGGACCTCTTGTGCCCGCGCCTGCCCAAACCCGAGACAAAACATGAAGATCGTGGCCAGCAACGCGCGCGCGCCGGACGGCCAGCGCCGACGATCTTCTTGTTCCCTGGCCGTGGAAACCCACGGAACGGGGAACTGAAGGGCAATCTCCGGATTCATGTGCGGCATAAGAATCACACTGGGCGTAAGAAGAGCCCAGCCTATGTGTAGCCGTTTTACCCCTCCATCAGAATCGTCTCAACCATCAACATTGAGTTGCCCTATGCGCGCGCAGTCTGTGGGATCGGCTACGCTAGGTCCATCGTGGGACTGATCGATGGGGATTCCGTGACATTGCGCATCATTTTGGCTGACGACCACCCTATCGTTCGCAGCGGTGTCCGCTTGCTGATCGAGAACGGCACGAATGCGTCTGTTGTCGCCGAAGCGAGTTCACCAGATGAGCTATTCAAGGCGCTCGATGACGAAGCCTGCGACCTGGTACTCACAGACTTCAACATGCCCGGCGGGCAAATTGCCGATGGGCTGAACATGCTCAGTCAGCTGAATCGGCGCTGGCCCAAGCTGCCCGTCATCGTACTCACCATGATGAGCAACATCGGCGTTCTGCGCTCGATCCTCGCGACGGGGGTTCATGGGCTTTTGAACAAGTCCGATGCGTTGACCGAACTCACGCTGGCCATCCAGGCGGTATCCCACGGGCGGGAATACATAGGTGAAGCGATCAGAGGCCCGCTTGAAGCGACACGGGTGGGTGAATCCTCGACCGAGCACACCGAACTCTCTGTTCGCGAAACCGAAGTGCTGAGGCTATTCGCTTCCGGTCTTACCGTATCGCAGATTGCCACCCAGCTGAATAGAAGCGTCAAGACAATAAGTCGTCAGAAGATGGACGCGATGAGCAAACTCGGCCTGAAGAGCGATCTGGAAGTCTATGCGTATGCGCGCGAGCACGGCATGTTTTCCTGACGCCGCGATGGCGCAGCATTGAGTGGGGGGCGCTTCGAAATCGACCAGTCACCGCGGCCTGGTGTGAAACCCCAAAAGCCTCTGGCGAGAGGCTCGCTGACAGCATCAGGCGTTGCGCCGCGTGCCACGATTGCCGGCACCCATATTCCAGACAATCTTGCCCATCCTGCGGCGCACCCATGCGGTTACGCCGCAGCTCCATGACACCTCAGTTCAACCGCGCGAGGGGGCCAATGTTTGCATTCGCTCACCGCTCGTCACCTGGCACATTGCCGGCACCGCTATCTGCGTAGATGAGCAATTCGACGCGACGATCCGGCGCCAGACAATCGACCAGTGCGTTGCGGTTGCTGTCATTGCACTGAACGAGCGGGTCTCGCGAACCTTCGCCGTGTGAACGCATGGGCACTTCGCCAAGCCCATGCGTTTGCAGATAGCTGCGTACCGTGTCCGCACGCTTGGTGGACAATCCATCGTTGTGCGATGGCGTGCCCAGGCGGTCGGCATAGCCAACCAACTCGATGTTCTTCAAATCCCGGCGTTGCCCAAGCTCGCTCACCAGCTTGTCCAACGTATCCTTGCCTTCTGGCAGCATGCCCGCTTCGTCGCTGCGATCGAAACGGAACAAGGCGTCGGCCTTGATTGTTCGCACGATGGGCTTGCGAGTCGTACGCCCATTCGCTTCAGCCACCGGCAAAGGACATCTGTCGACCTTTGTGTCGATTCCGTTCATGTCATCGATCAGCGCATCGACACGGCTTTCCGACTGGCCGAAACTGCGCCGCCACGCTTCGTGCCCTGCATGCATCAACTGAACTTCGCCACACGCGAGAATGCGTTCGGGTTCGTCGCAGCCTTTTCTGGCGTCCGCTTTGCCCTTTTCCGCTTTGAGGTTCGCCCATAGATCCGGGCGAACTTCCGACACCGTGCGCAGCTTCGGGTTGTCAGGGGAATGTGGCTGCTTGTGCTCCAGGCCGTTCAATAGCCGATCAGCTTCGCCCATCGCTTCTGGCACAAAGCCCCATTGGTTGCCCGATTTATATTCTTCCTTGGCCGCATCAATCCAGCACGCAGCCTTCGCGCCGTCGTACCCTGAAGCTTCGGAGGCCAATGCGCTCAGGCGCTGTGCCAGCTGCGGCAACATGGTCCCGGCATGCATGCCATGGTACTTGGCCAACCACTCTTTTGTCGGTGCACCGGCCTCGACGTTCTGTTGCGCATCAGAACCCGCCTGAAGCACGGTCGGATCTTGCACGTTCAGGCGATCGCGCGCCTGATGACTTGCACAGCCAGCCAACAGGCCAACCAGCGCCACGGATATTACTGATAATTTCATGGGCTCTCTCCGGCCAACGAGCAGGTATGGGTCACCCCACGACCACTCACTTGTTGGCGCTGTCCTTAGTCGCCAAGTACCACGCCGACGCCCACTCGGATGATAGGCTGGTCGTGCAGGGCCTCAGAAACACCCGCATTGATGTTTATCCGACCGTTGGAGCTCCAGCGCGACACACCGATACCGAGCGCCGATTCGCCGCGATAGCTCGCCAAACCGGCATTCAGCGTCGTTCGACCTGGCATGTACGGAGTGGTCATTACAAGCGCTGCCGCTCCAGCGATGCCGCGATTGGCCTGATGAGCATTCTGGTTGATCTCGTTGCTGAGCTGATTGAAGTTGTCATTCAGACGGCTATCCAGATTGCCCAGCGCGTCGCCAATATTGCTGTAAGTGTTGCCGCCCACGTTGTAACTCGGAGCAACCACATTTCCCGCGTTGTCGATCGTGGAACCGCCGCCGATAGCATTCGCGACGCTGCTGAGCTGCGACACGTTCACAGCATCGGTCTGCTGCACACCGGCCGCTACGTTGGCAACCTGACGCTCGCCACCGACTGAACCAACCGACACGGTGTTGGCTCTGTTTGCCACTGAACCGTTACCGATCGCCGCACTGTTGGCAGCCGTCGCCTTGGCACCGCTACCCACAGCGGTACTGCTGGTGCCGCTGGCGGTGCTGTCGTTGCCAAGGGCCACGCTGTTGGCACCGGACGCCGCCGCATTGGCGCCACCGGCCGCGGAATTCGTACCGCTGGTGACCGGTGCGCTGCCGCTACGATCGGCGCTCACCTGGAATGCACCCACATTGCCATTGCTGATGTTGCTGATCGTCGACTGAATATTGCTGATGCTGCTGGTATTGGCGGCCACCTGCTGGTTAGTCGCATACAGCTGCGAACCGTTCACCGCGTCCACACTCGTCGCATTCAGCGCACCTGCCGTCACGCCCGTCACCGTACGGGTGCCCGCCGTGCCAGTCATGTCGACCGTGGTACCGTCCGTGCCAGCCGCCATCGTGATGTTCGCGCCAGGCGCCGCCTGCTGCACCAGACCCACCTTGCCGCCATTGATGTTGTTGGTCAGGTTGGAGATGGCCGACGTGTTGCCAGCGATGTTCGTGGTGTTGATGGAAACCTGCTGGTTGGTCGCATATAGCTGCGAACCGTTCACTGCTTCCACACTCGTCGCATTCAGCGCACCAGCCGCCACACCGGTTATCGTGCGGGCGCCCGCCGTGCCGCTCATATCTACCACCGTGCCGCTCAGAGCAGCCGCCACCGTGATGTTACCGGTGGTCGGATCTTGCAGCACCAGGCCCGTCGAACCGTTGTTGATATTGGTAGTCAGGTCGGTGATGTCGGTCGTGTTCTGTGTCACGCGGCCGTCGATGTTGGTTATCGCGCCGCCGATGGTGTTCACCGTGGTGCCACCCACGTCATACGTCGGGTTCGTGATCGTACCGTCGTTGTTCACGACCGAGCCACCGCCGATAACGTTCGCAATCGACTGAGTCACACCATACAGTTGCGTACCGTTGATCGCGTCCACGCTGGTCGCATTAACCGCACCGGCCATCACACCCGTCACCGTACGGGTGCCCGCCGTGCCGGTCATGTCGACCACGGTACCATCCGTGGAAGCTGCCACCGTGATGTTCGCACCGGGCGCCGCCTGCTGCACCAGACCCACGGCACCGCTGTTGATGTTGTTGGTCAGGTTGGTAATCGCCGACGTATTGCCCGCGATGTTTGTGGTGTTGGTCGCAATGTTGGTGGTGTTGGTGGAAACTTGCTGGTTGGTCGCATACAGCTGCGAGCCGTTTACCGCATCCACGCTGCTCGCACTCAGAGCGCCCGCCGTCACACCTGTCACCGTGCGGGTGCCCGCCGTGCCAGTTATGTCGACCACGGCGCCATCCGTAGCAGCTGCCACCGTAATGTTCGCGCCGGGCATCGCCTGCTGCACCAGGCCCACCGTACCGCTGTTGATGTTGTTGGTCAGGTTGGTGATCGCCGACGTATTGCCCGCGATGTTGGTTGTGTTGGTCGCGATGTTTGAGGTGTTGGTGGAAACCTGCTGGTTGGTCGCATACAGCTGCGAGCCATTCACCGCGTCCACGCTGCCCGCACTCAGAGCGCCCGCCGTCACACCGGTCACCGTGCGGGTGCCCGCCGTGCCAGTCATGTCGACCACGGCGCCATCCGTAGCAGCTGCAACCGTGATGTTCGCGCCGGGCGCCGACTGCTGCACCAGACTGCCGCTGGCCTGGAGAATACCCAACGCGGCGTCGACCTTCGCAAAGCCCATCCCGACGTTAGTAGCCGCACCCGTGGTGCCCTCAATAGCATTCGCATTGATCAGCGCATAGTTGGGCGCGCTGATCGTCCCCTTACCATCTGCACTCACGACCGAGCCGCCGCCCAACGCTGCGGCGGTGTTGACGGCGTTCGAGTACAACTCCGAACCGTTCACCACGTCATTCGACTTCACGCTAATCAGGCCGGGCGCGACACCCGTCATGAGCGTATCGACTTCCGACACATAGCCCGTATTGAAGTTGTAGAGCGAGGAGGCATGGTTTTCAACCGGCGTCAAAAGACCCGTCGTCGGCGATTTCGACACACCATAGGTTGTGCCCCAATAAACCTGGCAGCTGGAACTGCTATTGACTGTGCCGCAACTGTTCCCCTCAGCCCATGACGAGCCATTCAATTCCGGGTTGCTTGCAGTCGTAAAGTTGTAGCCATACGCCTTAATGGACGCCATGTTGGCCTGGGCGCCACCATAGAACGAGTTGATCACGGTGCCGCCTGATGTACCTCCTTTCTGCGTACCATCGCCCATGGTGCCGTTGTTCGCATTGCCGTCATACGTAGTGGAACCGGGGACCGTCTGCGCGAACACGGGAACACCCGCACTGCACGTGATTGCCGCCACCAGGGCGAAGGCCATCGCTTTCAGCATTGACGACTTGCCGGTTGAGGCGCTCTTGCCACCAGTGGATGACTTGCCCTTGGCGGAGTCCAGTTCCGATACCGCTACCCATGAATGGGTAGCCTTGTTCCAAATGACGCGATAGATGTGGTTCATGACGTTACCTGCTTCATGGATGGGAAATGGATGTGTGCGACGGAGCCTGCGAGGACTCCGCCTGATGTGATGAATTTTCCGGACCCACACCATCCACAACCATGAGAACATTCTGAAAATACGCGTGACATCGCCCGGTCCATGCCACTGACAGCACGCGCGAAACACACAACGCCGCCACAAAACATCAGATGATTCTGAGAGTGGCACGGGGACTACTTGCAGTTGCGTGCGCGCAGGCTCGTCTCGTTCGTGCCCAGGGATGACCGACGCAAAGCACTAGCTGCCGAAAGCCACCGGCGCTGATATGGCCTGGATGAATGCGCGATTGAGCCAGCATTGATCGTCTCGATCTGAAAGCGCGGCATATTCAAAAAAATGCGTCAGCTGTGCTCGCTGATCGCTTTGCTCGCGGGGATGGACGCGGCCGAGCACCGCGTGATCGAGTCACTGCGTCGGTCGTCTAAAGTCATCTTGAAGTGACGTCGACATGCCGCGACCCGCTCTGTCGACAGATATCGCGCGATGCGATGATGGCCGCACAAAAGGTCTTCAGCGCCACCCATATCATCCAGGCTCTGCGTACAGCGCAGGTCTCCCGTGTGCTGACGTGCACACGGCTCAGGTGGCCCCGCAACGTAGCTCTGTTTTGGTTAATTCCGGCTATTTGCTGCTGGAAGCAGCTTGCGAAACGCCGAGATAGACGCTGCTGCGTTTCAGGTTAGGCCATGGTGCGTAGAACCAGGTCCATCCGTGAAGTGTGCAGCTCTAGTGGGATCTACTTCAAAGGCAGGATGCCGAAGCGAACATTTGGGCAGCGAATGGTCCGGAGGCGGGCTACAGAAACAGCCCGTAACCCCAACGTCTCCGCGGGACGATGGAAGTCCTTGTTGGGGTTCGCTCCGCTCACCCAAACCTACTTGCGGCGCAATATTCCCATGACCCGCGCGAAGGACGCGGAGATCGAATGTTTGTAGGAGCGTACCCTGTGCGCGAATTCTCTACGGTGTCACTTCCCCGTAGGCTTTCGCGCGCACAGCCCGCCCGGGACTCGATCCGGGAAGCGCTCCTGCGGCTTCTTCTGCCTTTCTCCGAAAATCACAGTCGCAACCGCGCCATGGGAGTTGGGGAAATGCGCTGAACCCTTGATGGTGAATCCCAGCTTGAGTGCATCACGTTGCGGCATAGGGCGGCGCAGCAGTGCCCGCCGTGCTCGCCGTCAGCGCAGGTGTAGCCAATGCACATGGACGCCGTTGGCCCGGTCTTCGGTGCGATTCCCTTCACGCCCCTCGATGACCATGCCCCACACAGTGCGGACGCTGTCACCCAGGTGACAGTCCACCCGAATATGCTCACCTGGTGTTAGCGGGAAGCGGGTTTCCAGGACCATGACCTGATCGCGCTCCCATACCAGCAAGGCATGTTTCCCGGTGGCGGCGGCCCAACCGATATGGATCTGAACTTCCAGTGGCGAGTAGGCGCCACGGTTGTCGAGCTTCCAGCCCTCGGTTTTCTGCAATAGCGATTCCAGGCGTGGATCACTCCAATCCACACGACTGGCCGACAACTTCGAATGCGGTTTGTGATGGCTCATCTGGGCAAACGTCCCCTTGGGCAGGTATAGGCAACGTCACTGCCGACATCCCGGAAACGGCCCGCAACGGCCTGACGAGCAGAGCTGTCATTGCGGCAAGGGGTGAATGGCATGGCCGTACGGATCTCCGATAGTCGGGGTGACTTATCGGGTTAATCGGCAGCACGGGAAATTTCTGTAGGGCTTTCGACGCGGCATCATCGCGGCAAGCCCTCTAGAGATCGCCAAGATCTTGCGGATGCGGCCTTTTGTGGCACGGCAGTCAGGCCGTTTCCGTCCACCATCAGTACCGGAGACAGGCAACCAGCACGCGCCGTGGTCTAGCCGCTTTTGGCACTGTTTTGCGGGCATGGAGACCCTCGGCACACTCGTTTCGAGTGAGCTCGAAGATCGTCACCCGCGGCAGCTTCGCGGGTGACGATCAGGCCGCGGCAGGTCATGCACAACCTTGCACAAGAAGGACGGTTCCCGCGGTCAGAGGTGAGAGCCATCCCGCGATCAGAAGCGATAGCCGAAGCTCAGGCCGTAGACCAGCGGATTTATCGTCGTCTGACCGACGTTGCTGCCGTTGACGTGGACGTTGCTCGAGATATCGATCCAGCGGACGTCGGCGGTGAACACCCAGTTCGGATAGAAGTTGTAGTCGAAGCCCGCGTGAGCGGCCACACCCCAGCTGTTATCGATGTTGACGCGGGTGCCCTCGATCGGGCCGATGCCTTTGGTGTCATAGAACAGCGTGTAGTTGACACCCGCACCCACGAACGGCGACACCACGCTGCGGGGCATGAAATGGTAGTTCACGCCGAGCGTCGGCGGCAGCTCATGGGTCTTTGCGGCCTGCGTGCCGTCCAACCGGACGTTGTGCTGGAACGGTACCGCCGCAAGCAGTTCTACGCCCCAGTTCTGCGTTAGCAGGTATTCCAGGCTGGCGGATGGCTTCAAGTCGCCGCTCACGTTCGCCTGCATGCCGGCGAGGCTGCCATTGTTGGACTTCGGAACCACCACGGTTGCACCAAAGCGAACCACCCAGCTGTCGTTCGCAGAGACGTCACTGGCCGCGTGGGCAGTGGACAGAAAAAGAGCAGCCATCACAGCCGCAGCGATCAGGGGAGTCGAGAACTTCATCACAGGATCCTGGAGTTGAGGGTTACAGGTTTCATGGTCGGAGAAACCACCTCACGCCCTCCTGACCTGGATCAGCCGCAGCCAGACTTTCCTCGCGAAGCGGCGATATGCCGCAACCTCAAGACTGATTTCAAGTGCATCGCAGGTCATCGCAACGATGCGTCAGTCCCATGCGGCAAAACCGCGCATCGCAGCATCCGGACGCGTTCAGCATGGATCATGTCCAAGTGCCACTGCGACTATGAAATGGAAATCCAGGAGTCCCGACATGCAAGCCATCTTTGCGATGGAGCCATCTTCGCGTAACTCGCCGCCGGGCTTTTGCATCGGCTGCGCTCACGTTGCGTCTTGCCAGGCCGGTGGTTATGGCAAGCCGGAGCTCTCCGGTCTGCGCCATATCGTCGAGCGTGCCGCGCCGTTGTGCGATGGCGAATATCTGTATCGCCCTTCGACTCCGTTTCGCGCGCTTTACGCGGTGCAGTCAGGCATGGCCAAAACTGTGATGGTGGACATCGCCGGACGCGAAAAGGTGCTGGCCTTTCATCTGCCCGGAGAGGTCATCGGACTGGATGCCGCTAGCCAGGAGCGGTACGACAACGCCGTCGTGGCGCTGGGCAAGACGCAGTTCTGCAGGTTTCCATTCGCGGCCATTCAAAAGCTCGCCAACTGCCAGACCAACGTGCAATGGCATCTGATGCAGGTGCTAAGCCAGCAGATCCGGCAGCAACAGCTCAATAGTGGCGATTATCCCGCAGAGGAGCGCATGGCCAGGTTTCTGATCGATCTGCGCGATCGCCGGGCGGCGCTTGGTCTGCCAGCGGAGCGTCTCCCGTTACCCATGTCGCGTGCCGACATCGGCAACCACCTGGGCCTGGCCTCCGAAACGGTCAGTCGCGTACTGGCTCGTTTTCGCGATCACGGCATCATCCGGATCGACCGACAAGGCCTGGATCTGCTCGACGTCGAAAAGCTGCGCCAGCTGGATCGTTCGCTACTTAGGCACTGAACGATGTAGTGAAAGTGCGAACAGCATCCCCAGGCATTCCCGCGATCGGACGGCATGCTGTTCTGAAGGCGTGGCCGAATGATGTTCGAATGAAAAAAATGGAGCGCCCCACCCTTCTTTTTCGTTCGATCACTTCCCCCATTTTCTACAACTACCCCAATACATAGATAGACGTCTATACCATCATGCAATAGATGTCCAAAGCACGGACGACCGAGCATTCCAGCGACTGAAAACCGTCTGCTTGGCCATCGATGAACAGCTCGGCGAGCATGTCGGCTGACGTGCCAGTGCGGCTGATCCACCGCCCACACTTCGATGCCGCGCTTACAGACAAGCACATGAGCATGAAGCCGTATTACTTACGGTTGGCATGCGGCGACCAAGTCTGGGGGCGCCCCAGCTGCATCACACCGCGGCATATCGAAGCGCGACGTAAGCATGGCGGCAAGTACACCGAAAGCCGTCGTACCCACTTCGAATGAATACGTATGCATACGCTGGTTGCTGCATTGCGATGCCACCTACCATGCAAGGCACTCGCTGCTGCATCGCCCATGTCGCTTAAAGGGCTGCGCTGCATGCGGGCCTGCGAGATCACCGCGGCAATCGCGGGTCATTGCGCCAAGCCATACCGCTGAAAGGATTGCACTCAGTCACGTCGCTCTTTGCACCTGATCGTCCACGAAACAGGATAGAGGCAGACCCCGAATGAAATGTCCAAAGATCTTCGCCGCGCTGCTGGCGATCGCCAGCCTCACCGCAGCTCCAATGATGCCAGCCCATGCAGCCATCAACAGCATGAGTCTCGGCGCAAGCTACAACGCCCAGAAAACCAGCATCACCTTTCGTGTTTATTCCTCGCAGGCCACTCGCATGGTGCTCTATCTGTATGCGAGTGGTTACGGCGTGCAGGACTCGGCAACCTATGTGCTGAGCCCCGCCGGCAGCAACGTCTGGGCGGTGACGGTACCGGTGTCCTCCATCCAGGCCGCAGGCATTACTGGTGCGGTTTATTACGGGTACCGCGCCTGGGGCCCGAACTGGCCATATAACGCAAGCTGGGGGAAAGGCTCCGCGGCCGGCTTCATCTCGGATGTCGATGCCAATGGCAACCGCTTCAATCCGAACAAGCTGTTGCTTGATCCTTACGCGCAGGAAATGAGCCAGGATCCACTCAACGCATCGAACCAGAACGCTGACACCTTCGCCTCCGGTGCCAGTTACCGAAACATCGACAGTGGCATCTACGCGCCGAAGGGAATCGTACTGTCAGCCAGCGGGCAAAGCACCGGCACCAAGCCGACGCGCGCGCAGAAGGATGACGTGCTCTATGAGGTAAATGTGCGTGGCCTGACCAAGCAGGACCCGAGCATTCCGACGCAGTACCAGGGCACCTATTACGGTGCCGGACTCAAGGCAAGCTACCTCGCCAGCCTCGGCGTCACCGCCGTTGAATTCCTGCCGGTGCAGGAAACACAAAACGATGCGAACGATGTGGTTCCGAATTCAGACGCGAACCAGAACTACTGGGGCTACATGACCGAAGACTACTTCGCGCCGGATCGCCACTACGCCTATAACAAAGCAGCCGGCGGCCCGACGGCCGAGTTCCAGGCAATGGTGCAAACGTTCCACAACGCCGGCATCAAGGTGTACATGGATGTGGTCTACAACCATACCGCCGAAGGCGGCACATGGACCAGCACCGACCCGACAACCGCGACCATCGATTCCTGGCGCGGCCTGGACAACGTGACCTACTACGAACTCGACTCGACCAACCAGTACTACTACGACAACACCGGCACTGGCGCCAACTTCAACACCTACAACACCGTCGCGCAGAATCTGATCATCGACTCACTCGCCTACTGGACCAATACCATGGGCGTCGACGGTTTCCGTTTCGACCTCGCTTCGGTGCTGGCCAACAGCTGCCTCAATGGAGCCGCCGAAGCAGCCGCGCCGAACTGCCCGAACGGGGGATATAACTTCGACACGGCGGATTCCAATGTCGCGATCAATCGCATCCTGCGGGAATTCACCGTACGTCCGGCAGCCGGCGGCAGTGGCCTCGATCTGTTTGCTGAGCCCTGGGCGATTGGCGGCAACTCCTATCAGCTGGGCGGGTTCCCGCAGGGCTGGTCGGAATGGAACGGCGTTTTTCGCGACAGCATGCGCCAGGCGCAGAACGAGCTTGGCAACATGACGATCTCGATCGGTCAGGATGCGACGGATTTTTCCGGCTCATCCAACCTGTTCCAGGCGAGCGGCCGGTCCCCCTGGAATTCCACGAACTTCATCGATATCCATGACGGTCTGACCCTCAACGACGTCTATTCCTGCAATGGCTCCAGCAATGCGCAGGCGTGGCCCTACGGCCCGTCCGACGGCGGTACTACCACCAACTACAGTTGGGACCAGGGCATGTCAGCCGGTACCGGCACCGCAGTCGATCAACGTCGCGCGGCACGCACGGGCATGGCTTTCGAGATGCTGTCGGCCGGCACCCCCATCATGCAGGGTGGTGACGAATATCTGCGCACACTTCAATGCAACAACAACGCCTATAACCTCGACTCGACGGCCAACTGGCTGAACTACACCTGGAGCACCAACCAGTCGAACTTCTACAACTTTGCCCAGCGACTCATTGCCTTCCGCAAGGCGCATCCGTCGCTGCGCCCGGTTACCTGGTACACCACCAGCCAGGTCGTCTGGTATCAACCGAGCGGCGCGGTCGCCACCAGCAGCTATTGGAGCAACACCAGCAACTACTCGCTCGCCTACACCGTCAATGGCTCTTCCTTTGGCGATGCCAACTCGATGTACATCGCCTACAACGGCTGGTCAGGCAGCGTCACGTTCACCCTGCCCGCGCCACCCACGGGCACCAACTGGTACCGCGTAACCGACACCTGCGACTGGAACGACGGCGCCAACACCTTCGTCACCCCAGGCAACGAAACCCTGATCGGCGGAAGCGGCACCACGTACAGCCAGTGTGGCCAATCCCTGCTGCTGCTGATCTCGAAGTAACCAGCCAGGACTCTCTGGAAATCCTGCCTTGAATCGCCATCCCCGCTTGCGCGGGGGGTGGCGATCGCTTTGAGTGGCGGTCACCAAGAAAGTGAAAAACAAAGAGCGGGAATCAGGAGCGCTTAGGTGGCATGCGGTCAGACATGTCACAGTCAACAGCAGAAGCCAATTCATCTGGATGCGCCATGGGAGCCTGTTTCAAGCGATCACTACCCATCGCTCAAAACCCATTCGGCCGGGGACGCAAGGTGTCGGTGATGGCATCCCATAGGGGAAACAGCCTCCCCTTCGGTGAGCGAGGCTTTGGCCAGCGGCGGCGGACTGTCCAAAGGCAAGGAGCCGGGCGGGCGCTTGTCGGGCGGGTTGAATCGCTGGCCGTTTTGAAAATCGATATTGAGCAACGGCGTCTTGGCGCTACCGATCCTGCTATTGGCTTCCAGCGTGAACATGTGGCCTTGACATGGTCGTCGGTATTGGCCTCCATTAACCACTCATCGAAAGCAAGTCCGTCATGCGATTGGCGCTTGCCCTTGCGTAGCGTGTGGCCATCGGCAATGCGCAAATTCGCATCGATGTCCTTGCCGCGATCAAGCAGCGTATTTTCCGAAACAAGATTGCTATTGTTGTGGATCGATATCGACACATCCGGCATGTCCGTGAACACATAGTCCATATCGAGGTTTTCTTCGTCGGTCGCGGGGCCTTGCACGAAGCCTCCGTGAAAGCACAGACCCTGTTCGCTCGGAATCTCATTGTCGGCTCGGCCGCGTATGCGCGCGAATACATCCAACAGGAGTGCTTGCTTTTGCGGGACGTCGGTGCCGATCTGGGCTGACAAGAGATCATCCTTATATTCGGGATACCTGCTATCAGCGGCGTTTACCCACATCTTGATGGCGTAGCCATCTCGCCAGGCGTGCAACTCAAGGGTGCGTGATCCGTTGGACCCCCCATTTTCGGAGCGATTAAAAATTCCCCCAATCGCGCCACGAAGCGGAATGATTTCCTTGAGTACCGGCTGATCAGGGTGCGCATCGAGATGCGCCGCGCGCAACTCGGCTTCACGCTGCTCATAACGCCACCGGAACAGTGATTCGTTCTGGGGCGCCACTTCGATGTTCACACCCTGCGCTTTCAGCCCACCCCAGCCGCTGGGCACCATGCCCGCCGGCAGATCGATCAGGTAGCGCCCGATGCAGCGTGGCGTCATGGCGTGAGTGAGGGTTTGCATGGTGGCCTGTTCCTGGGGCGTGAGCGGGGGGAGTGAAGGCTGACAGCCGGCGACGCCTAGCGTCAGCGTTGCGCTGGCAAGAAGAGCTTTCATGCGTCCTTTCATAAGTCGGGATACGCCATGGCGGTGCCTTTCACTGCCTGCGCGATCTTGACGATGGCACGCACGGTGAAGTGTTTGGCGGGCTCGCATTCGCGGTAGGCCGGCTCGTGGCCGCAGACCACCTGCAGCAATGAGTGCACATGCCGCTCGGGCGCCATGCCCGAACGCTTAGGCACGGTGCCGTCACCCGGCTCATCGGGGTCGCTGATGGTGTAGCCTTGGTTGACACCTTTTTTCCAGCCGGGCCCTTGCACGGATGTGGCCACGGTGCGCGTGGTGCTGATCTCGCTAGGGTCAAGGGCCGTCGCCTGCCAGGGGTCGGTGGTGCGGTGACCGGTGAGCTTGGCTTCACCCCAGCGCGAACCGCCCTGCCAGGTGACATTGCCATAGGCAAGATGCCCAGCGTCAGCCCCATAGAACGCATAGGTGTTGCTGTGATACTTGCCAGCAATGTCTTGGTGAAAGAGGCGAACATTGTCACGCATCATTTTCGCATACGTGACCCAATCCCTATCTACCTGCGCCTGCCTCTTGGCGGGATCACTTTCCGTATTCAGCGGATTGATCAGCTGGTCGTCAATCAGGCTCCACCACGCGCCGCGTACAGTGTAGATCTCGTTGTACGGGTCGTTGTGCTGCGGTAACGCCGGCACCCCGTTGCCGCCATCCTGTTGAATCTTCAACCAGCCGTTGCCGTACTCCGGTGTGGGCAGCAGCTGCAAGGGGCCGGGGGCACCCGACATGACGGCGGTGTTTGCAGCGGCGTTGGCCCCCAGTATTCCACTGGTAACGACGTCGCTCGCCCATTCCTTCGGGCTCACGAGACCGCCTGGCCTTTCCGTACCGGACTTGATGCGCCGATAGGTAGCGGCCGCGCCGATGGCGGGCATGACGCCATGCACGATGCCGTAGATGCTGTCTTTCAGACCCATCACTTCGGAGGCATACCGCGCGACCAGGCCGCCCATGGAGTGGGTGACCAGAATCACCTTGTCGCAGGTCTTGCCTTCTCCGCGGTAGCGGTCGAGGGCGTACTGGATTCGCTTCTCCAACAGCCCCGCCGACGCCTTGTTGTCGTCCAGCCAGTTGTAGCCGCAGGCCCATACGGGAAATCGGTAGCGGTAGGACAGCGCCACCTCATCCCGTGTCAGGGCTTCTTCGCCTTTGGTCGCCGCCATGGAAACGCCGATCATTTGATGGCGCAAGCCGCTTCGCGCCTGATCGACGTCGTTGAGCTGGTTTTCCAGCCACGCCAGCCATTCGGCATAGCTGTAAGCGCCCACCTCGCCCCAGCCCCTGCGTCTCAGTTCGTCCGGGTGCTGTTGCGTCGTGGTGGGTAGCAGGCCGCCGTCATCGACGGTCATGGCTTGCGGGTTCAAATTTTGCTTGCGGTACGCAGCATCCTTCGTAAACCAAGGCAATGCACTGGTCTTGGTATCCATGCGCCATTTGACACTTTTATCCTTTATGCCCTTGAGATTGCTCCCCATCACCCCGGGCACAAAGATCACCGGGATCACCCGCAGGGAGACCATCATGCAGATGCCCACCGAGCTATCCGGTGGCGAGGTCACGGTGTGCCACTGGGGATTGCCGTAACGGTCGTAGCTCACGGGAATGTGGCGATCGGGCGCGTATTTCTCGTCGGTGTTTGTCATGGGGTGGGTTGGCCTGTTCGAGTCGATGGCGGGTGTTGCATGCGTGCCTGTGTGCCTAGGGGTCCAGAAGCAGATGCATGCCTTCCACCCAGAGGCTTTTTTGCAAGCCGGTATTTCCGTCGCCATCGGTCGTGCCCCGGATAACACTCTTGTCCGGGCGCACCAAGGCGAATTTCTGATGGCGCATGGGCGCGCCGTCATACGGCCATCGCAAACTCAGTTGCTCGTCGAAGGTGGCGTGTTTCCATGTATTCATGGCCCCTGCCAGCGAACTGGGCCCCTGACGGCTGAACGCAACCGACTTGATAGTCCGCTCGCCACGCGTTCCCTCTTCGATCCCGGTCGATTTCATGAGCAGGTACGAGCCGCCACACTTCAGCAGTAGCTCCTCCTTGGCCTCGATCACGACGCGTCCGTTGGCGCTGGTAATCGTCATGTTCTGGTCGGCCAGCAGACACATCTCGTCGCTCTGTGCCTGTATCTCGACCTTGCCCTTGGCCGCGAACAGCTTGATGCCGAGTTTTTGCGCGAATACGGATACCGCTTCGCCAGCCGCCACCGTGAACCGCTTGAGCACGCTGACATCGGCGTGGGCGCCCGCGGTGGCGATCAGGTTCTCCTTGGCACTCAGTTGCAGATCGGCGCCCGAGGCCAGCGCCATACCTGCCGGCGCACTGACCAGGAGGCCGGCCTTGCGGAGTTCCATCAGCGTGTCGTTGAGCAGCGCTTTCTGCCGGCCGTAGTCGGCGGCGATCGCCTGCGCCGCACCGGCGGCTTCCGCCAGTGCTTCGCTTTGCTGTAGGGCCTGCTCCAGCAAGCCTTGCGCCGCCTGCATGTCCAGCTGCTTGCCGCCCGCATTGGGCTGATCGTCGGCGCTGATAAACAAGCCCTTGCCACCGCGGATCGCGCCGTGCCCCGATGTACGCAGCTCGAAGCCTTCGCCGCGGGGCTGCTTCTTGCTGTCGACCAGGTGACCGAGGTTGAGCTGGCTCTTGCCGGAGTGCTCGGTGGACAGCTTGATGTGTTCCTGGCCCTTCCAGTCGTCCATGCGCAGCTTGTTGTTGCTCTGCGTGCGGATGACGTTGCGGGAGAGCCAACGGTCCTGGTTGGTGACCAGGTCGATGGCCTGGCTGTGGTGGTGGAACTGGGCGATGTACGGCTTGTTTGGGTCGCCGTCACGAAACGCGATCACCGCCTCGGTGCCGTCCAGTGCCGGAAAGTGGAATCCGGTTTGCAGGCTGCCGGCGAACGGTTTGGCCAGGCGCAGCGGCACGCTCTCGCCGCCCGGGTTCCAGGTGTCGAAGTCGCAGTCGAAGCGGACGGTGTAGTAGCCCTGTGCGGTCAGGTACGCATAGGTGTACTGGCCTGGGGAGGTGACGCGTGCGCTCAGTGTGCCGGGGATTTTCGGCCAGTGCGCCTCATCCAGCTTCAGTCGGAAGCGCCGGTCTGACGGGATGGCCGTGTAATGGTTGCGGTAGCTCGCGTCGCGCGCGCCACGGTGGGTCACGGCCACGATCAACTGGCCGTTCGGGGCGTCGGCCAGCGGCGAATCCATGCGCAGGATGCGCGCCGGGCAGAGTTCCAGCACGCTGCTCTCGCCCTCGTACTGCACCTGCCAGGCAATCGCTGCCTCGTGGCGCAGCTGCGCTTCCCACGTTGCACCGGAGGCATCCAGGTGGTGGGTGCCGTAGATGTACGGCTGGCCGTAGGTGGTGACGTCCTTGCTGGCCACATTGGCCTCGGCACGCAGCCGTTCGTAGGCCTGCTCCGGGTTGTAGTCGGCTACCGCAAACGAGGCCGGTACGGTCTGAGCATGCGTCTGCAAGACGAAGACCGACGCTTCGCCGCTTTGCAGCCCGGCCACTTCCCGGTACGGCACCGTCAGTGCCGGCTTATAGAGGTAGTGATCGATGTCGTCGGCAAACACCACCACGTCGCCGAACTCGCCCGGGATGATGGTGCTGTAGATACCTTCCTGCTGCATCAGCAGGTGGATATACGGCCAGTCGGCGAGCTGGTACTGGAAGCGGAACGCGTGCGTCGAATAGGTGCGGCGCAGCGTGAACGAAAACTGGTGGCCCTTGAAGCCGTGCCGGCGCAGGATCGCTTCGATGATCTGTGGCGCGCTCTGCTGCTGGTAGATACGGCTGCTGCGCGTGAGGCTGAGTCGCGCGATGTGCGCCTCGACCACGATGCGATACGCGCTGAAGTCCCGCGTCGTCTTGATCTGCGAGAAGCCGGTGATGCAGCCGCTGAAGGTGCGAGGTGCGGTCGTGGCCGAACTCTCGATCAACGCATCGGCATCGGCCGGAGCGATCGTGAAGCGCGCATCGCGCCCCAGGTAGTCCTCGCGCACCAGGGCCTCGGGATGGGTCAGCTCGATCACGATGCGATACGGGTCGCCCATCCGCTCCACCGCCTCGAACGACACCACCGACAACGCCTTGGCGTTGGCCGGGCCGGTCACATCGAGGAAATACGACTGCCGTCCGGTCGCGTTGGCAAGGAGCGGCGTTAATGTACCCGTGTGTGCCGACGCATCCTTCGTCGAATCGCTCATGGTTCTCATCCTTGGGAACGTGCGCCCGATCCATCGGGCCTGGGTGTTCGTCACTCAACTGCGAGGCCTTCGAGCCATTGGCACTCAATCGCCTTCCACAATCGGTTGTTGCAAAGCCGCACTTTAACCACTTTTCATCTTGTCGTGAATTTCCGCTTTGCGCTTGAATGCAAAGTTTTCTTTTACTACGGACGATGGAAATCTCAATGAGTAGGGCTTTTCCTACTCTATTACTGCAATACACCTAACCATAAGACGGCAAATACTAATCATGCCATACGGCATCTTGTCGCAGTTAATATTTTCGCGAAATTAAGACTATTCTCATAGACTCATATTTATTCTTCTGTTAGCGATATTTCCGATTTTAGCCCACCATGCGTGGCGTTAAATCAAACTGGCCATGGTGGGCTACTCCGCCTTGACTCCTGCCCCTAAATGTCTCTGCACGCTTTAATTGTTGTTGGAGCTGTTGAGCCACATCAAACCCAGAGTGTGCAGCACTTGGTCAGCCACTTCGATCAGATTGCCTCGCACGAACAAAACCAGCATGCGGTTTCCGAAAGTACAACCTGATCGTGCTTTGTTTCACACGGGAATAGACGCCTATATCCACCGATGAGATGGACGTCTACAGCTCAACCCTTCGCCCGAGCCAGCGACTGAAACCCATCCGGCGATCCATCGACGAACTGCTCGGTGAGCATGCGGATGAAGGCAGATACCTTTCGGCTGACGTGGCGATGGGGTGGATAGAGTGCCCACACTTCGATGCTGCGTTGTGCGGCGGCGCCCCAATTGAGCAAACGGCCCGCGTCGACGTCGGCCTGCACCAGAGAGCGCGGCATCATCGCGGCGCCAGCGCCGTCGAGTGTGGCGTCGTGCACCATCGTCATCGACGACAGGCGCAACATCGGCCGGATGCGCAGGGTCATCACGCTCCCGGCATGGACCAGGTTCCACGGCGCGTCTTCGGGCATGCCTAGAAGGATCACCGCCGGTACAGGCTCGGTGTCGCCGCCAGGTTCGGGCCGAGCGATCGACGGATGTGCAGCGATGATCAGCTCATCGCGCAGAAAGCAGCGGCCGGCCAACTCGGTGGTGGGTTTGGGGTTGGCGCGAATGACCAGGTCGTAGCCATCCGCCATTGGATCGATGAAGCGGTCATCGGCGGTGATTTCCAGTTGCACGCCGGGATACGCGGCGGCGTATCTGGCGGCAATGCGACCCAGCCCGCGTTGCGCGAAAAGCACGGGCGCGTTCACGCGCAGCCTGCCGTGCGGCAAGCCGACATCGCCCATCAGCGCTTGCTGGATGTCGTCGATGCGATCGAGCAGCGCGGCGGTCTGTTCGTGCAGTGTGGCGCCCTCTTCGGTCAGCCGCAAAGTGCGCGCGCCCCGCTCGATCAGCAGGATGCCCAACGCATCCTCAAGCTGCCGCACGCGGCGTGATAGCGAGGCCTTGGGGCGACCGGTGATCCGGCTGGCCTTGCCAAAGCCACCGTGGCTGGCTACCGCATTGAAGTCGACGAGTGCTTCAAGATCCATATATGTTCCATATATGAGACAAGATGTACCAATTCTATGGCTTTCGTTCCCTGTGTGAAACAGTCAAATTAGCGGAGTACCCACCGAAACCTGTTCTCACTGAAGATGAAAGGAGTAATGACATGAGCATTCTCGTCACCGGAAGCACCGGCGCCATTGGCAGCCAGGTCGTCAACGGTCTGGCCGCGCGTGGCGCAACCGTCCATGCACTGACCCGCAACCCCGACAAGGCAACCTTCCCTAAAGGTGTGCGCGCCGTCGCTGGCGAAATGACTGACGTGGAGTCGATGCGTGCAGCGCTGAATGGCGTCGACACGCTGTTCCTGCTCAACGCCGTAGTTGCCGATGAGGTAACCCAGGCGCTGATCACACTAGGCCTGGCTCGTGAGGCTGGCATCCAGCGCATCGTCTATTTCTCGGTCCACAACAGCGATCTGTATACCGACGTGCCGCACTTCAGCGGCAAATACACGGCGGAGCGCGCGATCGAACAGTTCAACCTGCCGGCCACCATCCTGCGCCCGTCCTACTTCATGCAGAACGACGTAATGATGAAGGACGTGCTGCTGCAACACGGCGTCTACCCGATGCCGATCGGCGACCTCGGCGTAGCGATGGTCGATACGCGCGACATCGCCGAGATCGCAGTTGCTTCGCTACTGCGCCGCGATCAGGCCACCACGCCACTGCCGCGCGAAGTGATCGAACTGGTCGGTCCGGACACGCTCACCGGTAAAGACGCTGCTGCGATCTGGTCGGAGACGCTGGGCAAACCAGTGAGTTACGGCGGCAACGACCTGGCCAGCTTCGAGAAGAACATGGCAAGTCGCGCACCGTCATGGTCCGCCTACGACATCCGTCTGATGCTGGCGCGCTTCCAGAGCGACGGCATGTTGCCCAAGCCCGGCGCAGTCGAAATCATGACCGGCATCCTGGGGCACGCCCCTCGCTCGTATCGGGATTTTGCGAAGGAGACGGCTACAGCTTGGCGTTGAGTAACTTTACCTGGCGGTCAGAGCTTCTACGTTCAAGCCGCAAAAGCTGCAGTGGGTCGAGTCAGGCGATGAGAGCCCCTAGTGGGCGTCTCAAATAGCCTGGTACCGAGCACGTCATCCCTGCGAAGGCAGCTACCCAGCAGCTTCAAGTTCTTGATGAGCAAGGGCGCTGGGTGACCAGCTTCGCTGTTGAAAAGCTCCTCCTGCCTTCGCAGGAATGACGCGCAAAGGGCGGTTTTTTCGCGGCTCCCACGACGCGATACCTATGTCATAGCCACAGGACAAGGTCACCGTCCCTCTCGGGATTGGGATTCAGTCCGCATCACCCGGCGCAGGCAACGTCAGTTCAAAGACACAGCCACCGCCCGTGCGCGGCAAACAGCAGATGCTGCCGTGGTGATGAGCGGCGATCTGTTTAACCAGTGCCAATCCCAACCCCCACCCGTTGCCGGTTTCGGCGGTGTTGGCGGGGCGATAGAACGGCTCGAAGATGCGTTCGCGCTCGGCTTCGGCGATGCCCGGCCCGCGATCGCTGACTTGCAGGATGCGATGGTCCTGATCGTCCAGACCAAGGCGGGCATCCACGCCGTGGCCACCATATTTCAGGGCATTTTCCAGCAGATTGCGGATCAGCCTCCGCAACAACCTCCCGTCACCACGGACTTCCGCGGTGACGATCTCGAACGCGATGTCGAGCCGTGAGCACTCTTCTGCCACCAGCGCAGCCAGATCCAGCGTGTCCTGTGGCGGGGCGGTATCGATCGTGTCCAGTTTGCTGGCCAGCAGGATCTCCTCGATCTGCTCGCTGATCTCGGCGCAATCCTGGCGCATGCCGTGCAGCAACTCGGCGCGCGGCGCAGTCTCGTAAAGCTCAAGTGCCAGCCGCACGCGAGCGAGCGGCGAGCGTAGTTCGTGCGAGGCATTGACCAGCATGCGACTGTGCGCTTCGAGCAGTGTCGCGACGCGGCCGGCCATCCCGTTGAAACTGGAGGCCAGACCCGACACTTCATCGTGGCCAGACACCTGGGCACGTACCGCCAGATCACCATGACCGAAGCGATCGACATCGCTGGCGAGCGCCTCGAGCCGTCGGGTCAGACGTCGCACCACCGGATACGTGCCCAGCGCGACAGCCAGCGCAATCAAGGCGATCAAGGCAAGCCCACCCAGATGCATATTCAGCGAAGACGTATGCGTCCGGGCGACGATCACCCGGCCATCGTCGAGCCGGATGATCCGCGATTCGGAGCTGGCGTGGCCCGGCATCATCGGCGCGCTCACGGCGGGGCCATGGATCCCGGCCTGATTGCCCGCGCTGGCCAGACGGACTCCCTGTCGGTCATACAGTGCCAGCCCCTCGATCGGTGGAACCACCAGTCCGGCCAGCGATGTTTGCAGCGTTCCGGCAGGGTCGTCTGGTGGGAGTGCCCTACTGACCAGCGCACCCATGAAACGGTCGTGGTCTGCATCGGCCGAACGCTCGGCCGTAAATTGCCACAGCAGCGCGCTGAGGATGACCACCACCGCCAGTGACGCCAGGGTCGTCAGATAGATCCGCACGTACAGACGCTGAATCACAGCGGCGCCCCATCGTCCTGCACACGGGTGAACAGATAGCCGACGCCGCGCAGCGTGAGGATCCGTTTGGGCTGCTTGGGATGATCTTCGATCGCGGCGCGGATATTGGAAATGTGCACGTCGATGGTGCGATCGAACGCCTCCATCGCGCGACCCGCCACGCAATCGAGTAACTGGTTTCGACTGACGACGCGGCCCGCGCGTTCGGCCAGCGCCAGCAGGATATCGAACTGGTAACCGGTCAGATTGCGGCACTGTCCATCCAGACGAACCTGGCGCGCTTCCCGGTCGATCTCCAGGCGACCGAAGCGCAAGACCGGGTTGATCAAGGCCGTGCCGCGGCGCAGAACCGTGCGCAGTCTGGCCAGCAGCTCGCGTGGGTCGAATGGTTTGGGCAGGTAGTCATCCGCACCCAGTTCAAGACCGACGACACGGTCGGTCGCCTCGCCCCGTGCAGTGAGCATGATGATCGGCACGCCGGTGGAATCGCGCAGCTGGGTACACACGTCCAGGCCACTTGCATCGGGCAGCATCAGGTCGAGGATGATCGCGTCGGGCGGCGCGCGCCGCTGCTCGGCCAACGCATCGCTGGCGGTATGTCGTGATGTTACCTGGTAGCCGCTTTGCGACAGATACTGTTCCAGCATCTCGCACAGGCGCTCGTCGTCGTCGATGATCAGGATGCGTTTGGACACCGGTCAGCTCACTGGGTAACAAAAGCAGCTACCGCCACGGCGCGACGGCAACTGCAGATCATAGGGCGACACATCACATGGCGTGATGATGCGCCATGTGCGAGTCCATCATCCGGTCGATCTCCGCGCCTAGTTTTACACGCTGCGCGGGCGTGAGCACCCGGGCAATCGTAACCGCGGTATCCGACAGCCGACGACTGGCCGCCAGCGCCAGACGATCCTGATCGGCACGCAGCGCGGCCACAGCCGCGTCGTCGATCGGGTTGGCGGCAAGCAGGGTCTTCAGGCGACCCATCGAAGCGTGGTAGTCCTGCATGTCAGTGTGTTCAGCGGTCATGGCCTGCTTCATGATGGCGTGGATCTTCTGCTTCTGCGCATCGCTGGTACCGGCTTCGGTCAGCACTTTGTCGAAATGGGCGTGCATCTCTTCGTGCGAATGGGCGCCACCATGCATCTGCTGGAAAAAGGACTTGCTGTCGTCGGGGGGCGTGGTCGCGGCGACTGCATGTGCTGAGGGCACGACGGTCAGATACACGACCGTTGTGCCCACAGCGATCGCGGCGGCCAGCGCGAAGCTGCGCAGCCACCAGGCTTTCCGGTTCGGGCCATGGGATGAGGTTGCGGTCAATGCGGTCGTTGTCGTGTTTTTCATAGCTGCCACCTGTGTTTGAAGTGTGGGATCGCCGCGTGAAATGGTCCGCGGACAGATGCAGCGTGGCGCGCCAGCGTTCAGGCCTGACAAGCGCCGTGTAAAGTTTTATTTAGAAGCATGATTGCCCCCTGCTCGGCGCGCGGAGAATCCAGTACGCTGCTTGCAAATCTTTACCTGACCAAGACATTCCCGAAAGACGCAGTCGTTAGCGTGTCGGCCAGCATGACGATACCCGGCATGCACGACCGTAGAGGAATGATTGCGATGCTTCAGGACGCCGCGATACCCACCGATCGATCGATCCAACGTACCCGTACCGCGGGCATTGCCATAGCGACTGCCGCCGTCGTCTCGACCATCTTCGTCGCGCTCGATCACAGTGGCGGCGGCAGCAACCCACTGGAGATTCTGCAGGGCATTGCCAGGCTGCAGGATTTGAAAGAGGTGGTGCATGGCGTGGCCATCGCCAGCGTGTGCGCCTTCGCATTCGGCTTTGCCACCTTGGCCCGACGAATGGGCTTGCATCGACCGTTGGTACTTATTGGCCTCACGACTTACCTGATCGGTTGCGTTGCCATGGTCGGCGCGACGATCACGGACGGCTTCATCATCACGCACATAGCGGTTGATGCGATCCACGGAACTCCCGAACGCGTGGCCTTCGCCTACAACCTGATTCACTACGCGGGCGTCGCGCTCAACGACATGGCAAAGCTGGGCTGGATACTGCAGGCCGTTGGCACACTTGCGTGGTCGATCGCACTGGTGCGTGAAAACGGATTCAATCGCGCGGCTGGGGTAGTCGGCGTGCTGTCGAGCACGCTAGTTGTCGCCCTGGTGTTCGGTTCGGCGACAAACATGAGCATGACCTCGCTGCTCAGCGTGCTGCTGGCGCAACTGATCTGGAATTTCGCAGCGGCTGTGTTGCTCATGCGCGACCAAGTCAGCGCCAAACAATCTGCGCAATAGACAGTCCGGCCTGCGGCATCGCCATGCAGGCGATGCCGCAGGCTACTAGCGGGCGATGATCAAAACGTCGCACCGACGACCCGTGGCGAGCCACCGACCTTACCCGCCAACTTCTTCGATCACAGCGGCGTTGGATGATGCAACGCGGTGATGACTTCAGCAACCAGGTCGCCGATGCCGGTGCCGCCATGCAGGCTGATACCCAGCCGCGCAACTACCAGATGTTCCGACGGCACGATGACAACATACTGACCCATGGCTCCGCGGGCGTAGAACATGTCTTTCGGCGCCTGCGGAATACCCCATGGCGCATCCCACACCGGCACGCTGCCCTCGTTCACCAGATTGGTCCAGAAGCCGGCGCCATAACCAGTCTTGAGGGTCTGCGAATGACTGTAGGCCACCCAGCCTTCGGGAAGGATGCGACGACCGTTGACCACACCATCGTCGAGATAGAGCTGTCCAAATCGCGCGAAATCCCGTGCCGATGCGTAGACATGGCTGGAGCCGACCGGCGTGCCGGCTAGATCTGTCTCGAAGACGGCACTGCGCATGCCCAGTGGCGCAAACAGCTGATCACGCGCAAAGCGCTCCGCGTCCACCGCACCACTGTCGCCGGCCGCATTGACCGCGATACGCGCAAGCAGCACATAGCCGAGGTTGCTATAAGCCCAGGTAGTACCCGGTGGATGAACCAGTGGCACCGTCGCCGCATAGCGGGCCATGTCGTTCTCCAGAAAGAACATGCGCGACATGGGATTGACGGTGCCATCGGTTTCGTCGAATGGCAGGCCGCTATCCATGCGCAGCAGTTGGTCGACGGTAATGGCGTGATGTGGATCGTCTGGGGAAGCCCACGCTGCTACTGGAGCCGTCTGATCCACACGCAACTTGCCCTGCCCCACGAGAACACCGATCAACGCGCTGGTGATCGATTTCGATAGCGAATGCCCCCAGATGGGCGTGTCTGGCCCGTAACCTTGCGCGTAGCGTTCCGCGATGATCTTGCCATCGTGCAACACAACGATGGCCTTGGTCAGTCGCGGCTGTGCCGGGTCGGGCTCGGCGAAGGCGCGATCGAGCGCTTGAATCAATGCCGGATCAGTGGGAACCACCACGGGTTCATCGAAGGCACCAACGATAGGCTCGGCCTTGAAACCGGCCAGCTCCGGCAGCGTGGCATCCCCATGTACCAGCACGCATCCCAGACCCTCGCGGTAGACCGCCCGTGCGCCATAGGCGCCCAGTACCGTGCTGCGCACCTCCTGTCTCTCACGATCAACCCGATAGTGAAGTGCCCACCCTATGCTGCGCATGTAGGGCAACTGCTCCTGTACAAACATCTGGTCCGGATCCACGTGCGACAGGAAAGCTGCATCACAAAGCGAGCGGCTCACAGAACTGGTGGCGATCGTGAGAGGCTTGCCAGCAATGGCGTTGATGAAAATCGCCGTGGCAATGACGATGACCGGCAGTGTTACGGCCGCGATCTTGAGTGTACGAGAAAGCATGGAGATCCTTTCTTGTCAGGTCGTTTTCCGTTGCCATGGGCTGATCCAGCGACCCGAGCGGCTCGCAGAGACTATCGCAAGACTGCCGTTACCCACCTCCACCGCGCAAAATAAATTGCGGTGACGCCAGGCATTCGGCAGCATTCCAGTGTGGATGTCTATTTCTCCCTGTCTCATTCGTCATTAGGAAAAGCAACGCTGCTTTGATGGAGCCACACGATGACCCTGAAGCTCTACGCACACCCCTTTTCCTCTTACAGCCAAAAGGTTCTGGTTGCGCTGTATGAGAACGCCACACCGTTCGAATGGCGGCTGTTATCGAATGAGCACCCGCAGGTGTGGCAGGAACTCGCGGCGCTGTGGCCGCTGAAACTCTTCCCCGTGCTGGTGGACGGTGGCCGTACGGTTACCGAGGCGAGCATCATCATCGAGCACCTTGGCTTGCACCATCCCGGCCCCGTGTCATTGCTGCCCAAGGAAGCCGGCGCCGCGATCGAGGTGCGCAGCATGGATCGCTTCTTTGACAACTACATCTCGACGCCACAGCAGAAGATCGTGGCGGACAGCCTGCGACCGGTTGCGGAGCGCGACCCACGTGGCGTCGCTGATGCACGCAGGACGCTGGACATCGCCTACGGCTGGCTCGACAACGTGATGGCCGATCGTGAATGGGCGGGCGGTGATCGCTTCAGCCTTGCCGACTGCGGCGCCGCGCCCTTCCTGTTCTATGCGGACTGGACGCATCGGATCGGCACATCGTTCCCGAACGTGATCGCCTACCGTCAACGTCTGCTGGCGCGTTCATCATTTGCACGGGCTGTCGACGAGGCACGACCGTATCGTCCGCTTTTCCCCCTCGGCGCGCCCGATCGCGATTGATCAGCCCATCTGCAGGAGACCGACCATGACGCACACCCCTACTCTTGTTCCCGCTGCCGAACTCGGGCAGCGCAACAGCATGACGTTCCCGAACGAAAGCGCTGAATACCGCCGCGCGCGCAATGCGCTATTCATCGAGGAGATCGAACTGCGTCGGCATATCGAACGCGTCGCCGAACAACGCCGCGCGCTGCCGCCTGGCGGCGAGGTGACCGGTGACTATCGCTTCGAGGGCGAACATGGATCGCTCGATCTCGCCGACCTGTTCGGCGACAAACAGACCCTCGTCGTCTACAGCTTCATGTTCGGCCCACAGCGAGAACGCGCCTGCCCGATGTGCACATCGCTGCTGAGCGCGTGGGATGGCGAGGCGCGCGACGTCGGCCAGCGCGTCGCCCTGGCCGTGGTCGCGCGCTCGCCGATCGACCGCCTCATCGCGTTCAAGAAAGAACGCGGCTGGCGCGACCTCAACCTGTACTCCGATACCAATGGCAACTACAGCCGCGATTACTATGGCACCGGCAAGGATGGCGGCGACGACGCCGCATTCACCGTATTCACCCGCCGCGACGGCATCATCCGCCACTTCTGGAGCGGCGAGATGGGTTTCGACACGGCCGACCCCGGCCAGGACGCGCGTGGCGCACCCGATCTGATGCCGCTGTGGACCATCCTCGACGTCACGCCTGAAGGGCGCGGCAACAACTGGTATCCGAAGCTCGACTACGGACACTGAAGTTCACGGCACCTCCGCGCCGATTCCAGTAAACCATCCCTGACGCGCGCACCCCGGCGTGCCACGTCGGGGTGCGCGCGTCGCATCAGCAAAGACTACGGTCATCCCTTTTTTCCAGCCCCTCCATGCGATACAAGGGGATACCGCGGCTGTCACCGATCTCGTATACGTTGCCCCTTCCCCGTCCGTCGTCCAGCAGGTGTTTTGTGACCTCCGAACCCACGTCCAGTCAAATGAAAAAGCCCGCGTTGCTGGTAGCCGGCGTTGGTGCACTGGGTGTGGTTTTCGGGGATATCGGCACAAGCCCGCTGTATACGTTCAAGACGGTTCTGGACATGACCGGCGGCAATAACGCACACACCATACTGGGCGTGATCTCGCTGCTGATCTGGACGTTGATCATCATCACCACAGTGAAATACGCAGGGTTTGCGATGCGCTTCGACAACGATGGCGAAGGCGGCATCCTGGCGCTGATGGCCTTGCTGGGCGCCAGGCAACACCGGCGTCCGCTGCTCATAGCGGCCGGCTTGTTCGGTGCGGCGCTGATTTATGGCGACGGCGCAATCACCCCGGCCATCTCGGTGCTGTCGGCGCTGGAAGGCCTGAATATCGTGGCGCCATCGCTGCACCCGTATGTGCTGCCGCTGGCGGTGATTATTCTGCTGGCATTGTTTGCGCTGCAGCCTATGGGAACCGCGAAAATCGGACGCGCGTTCGGCCCCGTCATGCTGCTGTGGTTTGTGACCATGGCCGCGCTTGGGCTATGGGGCATCGCGCGACATCCGTCGATTCTTTGGGCGCTGAATCCTTACTACGGACTGGACTATCTGCTGCACAGTGACGGCGGCGGATTCATGGTGCTCGGCGGCGTATTCCTGTGCGTCACCGGCGCCGAAGCCTTGTACGCGGACATGGGCCACTTCGGCGCCGGCCCGATCAAGCTGGCGTGGGGCGCCCTGGTGTTTCCAAGCCTTGTGCTGAACTACGCCGGCCAAGGTGCCATCGTCCTGGCCGGCGCGCCGACGGACGGGAATATCTTCTATCGCCTGTGTCCTGCCTGGCTGACCTTGCCGCTGATCATTCTTTCGACGATTGCGACGATCATCGCCAGCCAATCGATTATTACCGGCGCGTTTTCCATGACACGGCAGGCGATCCAGCTTGGCTGGATGCCACGATTGAAAATCTTGCAGACCTCCGAGGAAGGCTACGGACAGATCTACGTCGGGGCCGTGAACTGGCTCCTGATGCTGGTGACGATCGGCCTGGCACTGGGCTTCCGCAAATCGGACAACCTCGCCGGCGCCTACGGCATCGCCGTGTCCGCCACCATGCTGATCACCACCGTCTTCCTGTTCATCGCCATGCGTGAAATCTGGAAGTGGAACCCGATCGTGAGCGGCGCCATCGCCAGCGTATTCTTCGTGGTCGATGCATCGTTCTTCTCGTCGAACATGATGAAGCTGCTCGACGGCGGCTATGTGCCGCTGTTACTTGCCGCGTTGGTCTACCTCGTCATGTACGTGTGGCACAAAGGCATCACCGCCGTCGGCATCCGGCTCGGCGAAAACCCGCTGGCCATCGATGCGTTCATCAACGAGATCACCGAAACCAAGATTGCACGGGTGCCCGGCACGGCCGTGTTCCTCACGCGAGTCAAAGGCAGCACACCACCGGTCCTGCTGTGGTACGTGAGGCACAGCCATGCACTGCACAAGCGCCTCCTGGCCGTCACCCTGGATATTGCATCCACGCCATACATCGCGGTGGAAGATCGCCTGAGCCTGGAGGAAGTGGCGACCAACTTCTGGTCCATCACCGCCCGCTACGGCTTCATGCAGAAACCAGACTTGCCGACCTTGATGGCGCAGATCGCCACGCGTGGCTGCCCGGTGGATACGCACTTGCTCACCTACTTCATCGGCATGGAAAAAATCGTTCCGCGCCACGACGGCCACGGCGTGCCGCGCTGGATCGAAGCGATGTTCGGCATACTGCTGCGCAATAGCGCACGCGTCACCGATTACCTGAACGTGCCTGCAGAACAGGTCGTGGATTTAGGCAGGCAGGTGTCCATCTAGCTGCATTGAAGCAGGCCAACGTCACTTTACGGGACTAGTGCGGCTGGTCAACGGCGAGATCCCGGCTCTACCGAGATTGACCACCGACGTGCTTCGCAGTGACTCCAAAACCCGTGTTTTGGAAATTTAGTGAGGTTTTGATGCCTCATCCGGCGCTGGGGACTACACTGTCACGCCCAGATGGAGACATATCCTTGGCCAAGCCCAACTACTCGTTCGAAAAACGGCAGCGCGAGATCGCCAAGAAGAAGCAGCAGGAAGAGAAGGACGCGCGCAAGCGTGAGGCACGCGAAGACGCCAAGCCGGCGCCCACCGATCCGGGCAAAGCGACGCCTGGCGGCCGGTAAACGCTAGCCAGGTCAGCGGGCTGCTCGCCAAGCGCGCCAGCCCCGCGGCGTCTTCAGCTCCAGCAAGCCGCAGTGCACCGGGGAAAGTGCGCGCCGGGCCGGCCCGGCTTTGACGGACACCCTTGTGCGGGGTGCGCCGTTTTCGTACAGCGCGACCTGATTTCCTACACGTCGCCCGGCGGCTTCATGCAGTTGACCATCCAGGCCTTGCCGTAGCGGTCTGTCAGCACGCCAAAGCGTTTGGCCCAGAAAGTTTCCTGGATTGGCATCTGCACCTCGCCGCCTACGGCCAGGGCGTTGAAGATACGGTCGGCTTCGGCGGCTGTATCGACCGGAAGATTTACGCACCCTTTTTTGGATGCACTGTGCGGCGGGCCGTCGGCGCCCATCAGGATGCCGCCGTCACTTTCCAGTTGTGAATGCATGACACGACCATGGGTTTCGACCGGCATCTCACTGGCCATGGGCGATTCGCCGTAGGTCATGCGCATGCTGATCTTGCCGTTGAATACCGTAGCGTAGAAGTCAAAAGCTTCCCGGCACTGGCCGTCAAAGTCGAGGTAAGGGATGAACTGCATGGTGGCTGCTCCTGCGGTGGGAAGGTGCGCCCCTTGACTGGTCTTGGGCGGGCTGTTCATGGAATGCGACGAACCATAGTGGCCCGGATCGACAGGGGCGTAAATGAGCACAAGACATCATTTTCCGGGCCGGAATTTGATTCCACCCGATGGCCCGCAGGATCGGCCGCCGCAAGCCACAAACTAGGCATGCCGCCACCAAGGCTTAGACCGAGTTACGTCTTTTACCGCGTTCCTCGTGACTTTCCGAGTCCATATCGCGAACGTCACACGCGGCTAACAGTCGTGGGTGCAGCCTGAGTATCCCCCCGTAGAAACGGTTTGGCTTTCTGACAATTTCTGATCTGTGGTTGAGGTCTTCGCCATGCGCACCCAAGACATATCCCGCTTCCAATCACTGTTGCATGTCCGCGCATGGCCCGTTTTTATCGCCCATATCGTCCATCGGCCGGCGAAGGAAGCGTCAAGCCAGGCTCCTGAGCACATGACCAGGCGGCAAATGCTGCTCGCAGCACAGGACCTCAAGCGGCGAGAGCAGCGCGCACATCTGCTGGATCAGCTGAGCTATATCAAGCCGAGAAACCGCGGTACCTCGTGAGTCGCATCAGCCTGAGTGCTTAAGCACAAGCAGGGGTCGGCCGGCTTGACCGGCACGTTTGCTTACGGTGAGTGCACCGCATTCTGGATCGGTACTTCGTGCTGATCCAGCACGGTTGTGCAGTGCTCGGCTGCCTTGATGGCCTCGACGGTGAAAGCGCTGGATAAGCCCACCGAAGAAAAATCGACGTTGCTATAGCGGGCGCCCAGCTTGTTGTAGCCATAGGAGCAGTTGACGACCCCGTTGAAGTCGCTCTTCGACATCATGCGCGGAAGCGTTGGGCTGGCAGCGTATTCGGTATCCAGTACCTGCTGGAGTACCTGGTAGTTGCTGCCGTAATACGGTCCGACCGATCCTGCGGCCATGGCGGACGCGCTTCCCAGCGCACTCAGCAGCAGGATGCTTGAGAGGTTGAGGTTACGCATGCGGCAGATCTCCCCGGACCAGTGATGATGAAAGCCGGCAGGTGGCCATGGAAATGGCTAACTTGCCCGGCGAACCGGGAGTAAACATACCGCATATGGCCGCCTGAAATAATGCGCAGGAAGTTGCGAGAAACTGTGTGCCCGAAACGCTCACGCGCGAGCGGAATCTCGCTCGCGTTTCTGCCGAAACACACAAGCTGAGTCGGGCGACATTTAGGCATTCTCTCAACCGGTCGCCACCCCGGCGCAGGTCGGGGTCCAGTGGCTTGGCAGCGTATGGAAGGCATACGTGACCAGCTTCGCTGTCGACGTGCGCCTCCAGCCTTCGCCGGAATGATGCGCTGTGAAATTTCTCAGACCATCAATTAGCTGCCAGGAGGCACATCAAACATGTACGGCGTTTGTTGCGCCGATGTCCGCTTGCCGAACGTGCGTGCAAACGTGGCCAGGTGGTCATAGGGCCTCATGGAAACCATCGCACGGAACGCCACGTGCTCGATAAGGCAGAACAACGACGCCTCCAGCATGCTGAGGTCGCGCGGCGGCAGAGCGTCCATGATCAGCCCTACCCTTCCATCGAGCCATTCCAAAGCGTTACGCAGTCCCGTCGCCGCCTTGACGAAGTAGATGCTGTCCGCCGGAAGCTTTGCGATCTGCGTTCCAAAGCCGAGCTGCACCTGCGCCTGCATCGCATGCCAGACGAGCTCCTGCGCATTACGCGCCTGCACGCCACGCACATCCTCCGGCCAGGTGATGCGCCGATGCTCCGGCGCGGCAGTGGCAAGCACGCGACAGATGTTCTCGGCGCCGAAGATCACGTCATCGCCCATTTTCAACACGGGCAGCTTCAGCGCAGGATTTCCAGCGTAGTCGCGCGCGTCCAGCGACGACAGGTCATAGACCGGGGCGAACTCGCAGACCACGCCAAGCTCCAACGCGAAGACGCGCACTAGACGGGTGAAGTGCGAGCTGCTGCGTCCGATGATGTATGAGACCGGGAGCCGGCCCATGGCGTCTTCGTTGGTCAGGGTTCACCTCACGGAGCAAATCGGTCTTTGTTTCTGGCTGGTGGTCGCAGTAGGAGTGTAGATATTTTCTGCCGGACGAAATATCTCCGAGCTACCCGCGCCTCAATAGCTCGTCCAAGTATGCCTGAATATCGAATTGCTACTGGATAACCCCGAGCTTTCTCACTCTGGACGCGAAGATAGTTGGCATGCATCATTGATTCCCAGGGGAATCCAATCGTCATGTTCCAACCCAATCCGTTGCGCGATTTGCGCGACCGTGCACTCCGTGCGAGGGGCTGACGATATCAGGGGGAGCTTCTGTGCCGAAAGTACGCTTGAGCAAGGTCGCTGTGATGCGGCCAAGTATTCGCGCGTTTCAATTTTACGGGTTCGGCGCTTCGCCTTTGACTCTGGTCATGAGGCGGCTCACCAAGGTATCCGCCATCATTGCAATGATCGTTTCATTAGGCGCCTGCGCTGAATTTTCTGTCTACAAACCCGCACCGGACGTGCCACTGGCCAACGTCAGGCTGTCACCCGAAATGGCAAAAGAATCGCTGGTCATGTGCCAAGCCCCCCATGATTGCCATGAGCTGCCACCATTCAACGGCGTGATTCAGGTGCCCACGAATCAGCGCGTTTCGCTTTACAGGACATATCAGGGCAGGCCTTATGGGCGTGAGGGGTTCTGCTCGGCAGGTATCAGCTTTGAGCCAAAGTATGGCCAGCGGTACTTCGCCGCGTTTAGGATTATTGGCAATCAATGCACGCTTCGCATTTACCGATGGTCACCCAAGGATGCTCCCCCTCAGCCATTCGAATTCGGACAGTCGACCCTGGACCTAGCCGCTTATGCGACTTTCGACCCCACGATGGGACGACCTATTCCGCTGTACAAGAACTAGTGCAACTTATCCAAGCGACCTATCAGCAAGCCGAAATATGAGAGGCCGGGCGCGAAAGAGTGCGTCCCGGCCACTGTTCTGTTCATGGCGGAAAGACCGCTGCGCCCCCTGGAAGTTAACCCCTCGCTTCGCGATGAGGCAGTTTCCAGTCGGGCCGGACGAAGTGGCAGGTGTAGCCGCTGGGATAGTGCTCGAGATAATCCTGATGCTCGGGCTCGGCTTCCCAGAAGTCGCCAGCGGGTGCCACTTCCGTCACCACCTTGCCGGGCCACAAACCTGATGCATCCACATCGGCGATGGTGTCTTCGGCAATCTTCCTCTGTTCCTCGGAGGTATAGAAGATCGCCGATCGGTAGGCGCTTCCACGGTCATTGCCTTGCTGGTTCAGCGTGGACGGATCATGGATCTGGAAGAAGAACTCCAGCAGCGAACGGTAGCTCAGCTTCGCCGGGTCGAAGATGATTTCGATACCCTCCGCATGGCTACCATGATGGCGATAAGTCGCATTGGGCACGTCTCCGCCGGTGTAACCCACGCGGGTGGAGATCACGCCGGGATAGCGGCGCAGCAGATCCTGCACACCCCAGAAGCAGCCACCGGCCAGCACGGCACGTTCGTTGGTCATCGCACATCCTCCACCTGATCCAGATAAGCCCCGTAACCCTCGGCCTGCATGTCATTGCGGTGGACGAAGCGCAGCGATGCCGAGTTGATGCAGTAGCGCAGGCCACCGCGATCCCGCGGGCCATCGGGAAAGACGTGCCCGAGATGACTGTCACCGTGCATCGAGCGCACTTCGGTACGGATCATGCCGTGCGTGCCGTCCTTCAACTCGTTGACGTTGGCCGGCTCGATCGGCTTGGTAAAGCTGGGCCAACCGCATCCCGACTCGAATTTGTCGGACGAGGCAAACAGCGGCTCGCCCGACACGATGTCGACGTAGATGCCAGGCTCATGGTTATCCAGGTACTCGCCGGTGCCGGGCCGCTCGGTGGCGCTTTGCTGGGTGACGCGATACTGCTCGGGCGAGAGCTTCGCGATGGCTTCGGGGTTCTTGCTGTACGTGTTCATGAGCTACTCCTGCTTCAGGCAACGACGCCGGTTTGAACCGATAATCTGGCCCAAGCCGACAATGTGGCCCGATGGATGGGATTTCGCATAGATTGGGGTCAGCGAAGCGAACCCCAACCTGCATACAGATGCATTACGAACCAGAGCGGCTCAAGGTTACGTGCGAGCAATGTGACGGCTCCAGAGGGAGTCTCGAAAAACCGCCCTTTGCCCGTCATTCCTGCGAAGGCAGGAACCCAGAGGCTTCAAGCCCCTGAAGTGCAAGGGCACTGGGTCCCCGTCTTCGCAGGGATGACGAGCGGGGAAACGGGCTGCTCAAGGTTATGTGCGGGGCAAAGTGACTGCTGCAAAGGGAGTCTCGAAAAGCCGCCCCTTGCCCGTCATTCCTGCGAAGGCAGGAACCCAGAGGCTTCAAGTTCCTGAAGCGCAAGGGCACTGGGTCCCTGCCTTCGCAGGGATGACGAGCGGGGAAATGGGCCGCTCGAGGTACTTCGTCGCGGCCCTTGGCCTTGGATGCCCCTGGGCCTTGCCGGTCCTTGACCTTGGCCGTGGAGAACTCACGGTCGACGACTGTCGCGGGTACAGCGACTGCATCGCATCCAGGTGCGCGGCGGCTACCAACTCTCGCCCCAAACCCATCAATGATCGGGCAACGGCGGGATCGCCAGGGTGTGTTCGCTGTCGCCGGTTGCCCCCGTCAGCATGCTGGGCGGCAGATGCCCGACATCGCCGACGGCGATGACCTTGAACCTGCCATCGGCCTCGATGCGGATTTCGGTGATGCTGGCATTGCCCACCGACATTTCCAGCCACGCCTTCGTATCAACGCCGAGCGCGCGCGTGACCAGGTAGCGGATCACGTCACCGTGGCATACGAAAAGGTCGGTGCGCTCGCCGCCTGCGGCAGGTTTGAAGTATCGGGCGAAAACCCGGTCGAGCTGAGCCTGGCAGGCCGCCAGGTCTTTCGGTTTTTCGTGGGCCATGGCCTCGGGCCGGCGCGTGGGTGGCGTACATTCGGCAAGGTCGTCGACCACCTCGAAATGGCGCCCCGGGAAATCGGCGGCGATGATCGCCGCCGTATCGCGCGCGCGTTGCACCGGGCTGACATACATCGCGTCGAACCGCGTCGGCAGGCCCGCCAGACGCGCGCCGACCAATTGCGCCTGCGCAACGCCAATCGGTGCCAGATGCGGGCCCGGCTGATCGCCCAAAGCCGGATCTGGCACGTAATAGCCGTGGCGCACCAGCACGATGGTCCGCGCCGCAGGCGCCTGTATATCGGCGCCGTGTGCCGTGGCGGTCAGAAGCAGGCAGCACAGGCCAAGCAGGAATCTGTTCATGGCCGAAGTATCGCGCAACTGCAAAGCGCGCGGCGCCAGTCAGAAAACCTCAATGTACTCGGCGCTGCTCCGACCACCTATGCAAGCGCTGGCCGCTATTTCGCTTGCAGGGTATCCAGAACCTTCTGCGCGTCCGCGTGTGCGCCGTCCAGCGTCGTGGTCTTCACACCATGCTCGGCCTGGGTCAACGCAGTGTGCAATTTGGACTCGCTGGCGGCATCGCCCTTGGCATCGACGATGGCCCCCTGACCCATGCCTTTGCAGGGATCTTCTTCCTGGGCGTCGAACCCTTTGCCGGACGGCCCGACCAGACAGTTGATGACATGGTGCAGATGCGTATGCGCCAACTTCAGATCCGCCGCACCGAGCGCCATGCCGGCATGTGCGCTGGCCGTACCCATCTGCTTCGATACCGCACTGTCGGAATCTGCCGCTTGCGCGACTACGGGCAGCGCGATCGCCAGCAGGAGCATCGGTAACCACTGAGTGAATTTCTTCGTCATGGCACAACTCCGGAGCAACGCGGCACCCGCCGCAGTCCCCACAGCATAGGCCTGTCCCCTTGCGCGAAAAAGGGGGGCGAGGCAGTTTCATGCGGCGAGCACTTCGTCCTTGAGTTGTGCAGCCGGATGAGGGCTGGCCGCTCGTGTGCATCGAAGTGGCAATGCACTGCACCGCGAACCTGAGCGCGCAACTCTGTTTTCGGCCTCGGTGTAGATGGCATGGTCAAGGGCACGGGCAATGAAGCCACCCTCGATGGCATCTTCAACCAGAAATACGATTTCGCTCATAGGATCTGCCTCGGCCATTGGATGATGGTATGACGAAGGGACGCCGACCCCGGCTACTGGCCAACCGTTGGCGACCCCTTTGTTGAGCGGAAACGCACCCTAAGCTCTGTTTCTGTCCGCTGCCGCTGCGCCAGTGGGTTACGATGCCGCCCTTCGTTGCGTTGCGGCACGCGGCCGCTGTTCAATGTTCGATGCCCCAGGAGATTGCCCGTCGTGTCGCATTATTCCGGCCCCCTGCTCACGCAGCCCATTGCCGAGGCGCTGCGGGCCGCTCACGACGCCGGTGCGGTTGAATGGAGCGGCTCGCTGGACCTGGGTCGCTCGATCGGCAGCGCGCCGCTGGAGAAGGACGCCTGGCAGTGGCGGGGCCAGCGCTATCCCTACCCCGACAAGCTGAAAGACCGCACGATCTATTACTGGGACGGCGATGAGTTTGCGCCGGTGTCGCGCTATGCGGGCTCGCTGATCAAGCTGGTGCCCACCGCGTGGGGCGCGCCAACGTTCGAGATCGATGGCATCAAGATGCTGCCCACGTCGAAGGAGTCGCCGTTCGAAGATGCGCGCCGCAAGGTGGCACTGGTCGAGCCGCGCGGCAAGGTGGTGTTCGATACCTGCGGCGGCCTCGGCTACTTCGCGGCGTGCTGCCTGGAGGCTGGCGTGGCACGCATCGACTCGTTCGAGAAGAACGCCGACGTGCTGTGGCTGCGCACGCTCAACCCGTGGTCGCCGGATCCCGACGCGCCGGCCAACGGCGGCCGTCTGCAACTCGCCCATGCCGACGTGTCGCAGGCGATCTTGCAGGTCGCCGACGCCTCGGTGGATGCACTGCTGCATGACCCGCCACGCTTCGGCATCGCCGGCGAGCTGTACTCGCAGGCGTTCTACGACCAGCTTGCGCGCGTGCTGCGTCGAGGCGGGCGTCTGTTCCACTACACCGGCAGCCCGAACAAGCTCACCAGCGGCCGCGATGTCCCGCGCGAGGTGGAAAAACGGCTGGAGAAGGCTGGCTTCAAGGCTCAGCTGGCGCTTGACGGTGTATTGGCGACGCGGCGTTGAGCAGTATGCTGGCCATGTTTTCCGGTTGTAGCGCCCGTGCATCCACTTCTGGCGTATAAACCTACTGCCCCGTCACCCCCAGGAACCACACCCATGAAGTTACTGTTGAAGTTTGCAGCTATCGCGCTCGTCGGCACTGCCGGCCTTGCGTCGCCGGCGTTCGCCGCACTAACGGTAGGTACGCAGGCGCCCGAGTTTTCCGCGCCAGCCTATCTTGCCGGCCAGCCGTTCACGTTCAAACTCGCGGACGCCCTGAAGAAAGGCCCCGTGGTGGTCTACTTCTTCCCTGCCCCGCATACCTCGGGCTGCAACATCGAGGCTCACCTGTTCTCGCAGGCGATCGATCAATTCACGGCGCAGCACGCCACGGTAATCGGCGTCACTGCCGGCAACCTGTCGGACTTGGCGGCCTTCTCGAAGGAAGCCGACCACTGCAGCGGCAAGTTCCCGGTAGCCGCCGACGAAGGCGCAAAGATTGCCAAGCAATACGACGCGCTGCTGGTGCAGAAGCCCGGCTGGTCTGATCGCACCTCGTATGTGATCGCCCCGTCCGGGAAAATCACCTATGTCTATTCGAACCTCAGCCCCGAGAAGCACGTCCAGGAGACGCTCGATGCAGTGAAGGCGCTCGATCAACAGGGCAGCACCGGGAAGTAACTCCGGGTCCGATGACGGACCCGCAAAAACAGAGGGCGCTTCTTCCAGAAGCGCCCTCTGCACCACTACCGTGACCGTACTATCTGGCCGCCCTACTTGCGCGCCGCAATGATCTGGCTCAGGTAATCCGGCGTGCCTTCGATGCGTACCAGATGCGGGTACTGCAGGCCATCGTGGTAATCCACCGCTACCGTGCGGTAGCCGCCCTGGTACTTCAGCAGCAGCTGGATCGGCGTCTTGCTGCCCTTGGCCGCCGTAATTGCGCTCTTCAGCACATCGTTCGAATAGTTCTGCCCGTTCACCGCGACCAGAGTGGCGCCGGTGCTGACGCCGGCCTTGAACGCCGGTCCGTCCCAGCGCACGTCATTGACCTGCCCCTTGTCGGTCATGGTCAGACCGATCGACCAGGCGAAGTTGAACAGATGGCGTGATGGCTCCGGCCGGGTGTTGTACTGCTTCTCGTACGCGCTTTCCTGATCGGTGTAGACCAGTTTCCAGCCCGTTGCCGCGATGCCGTTTTGCAGCGGCGGATTGAGCGCATCGACGCGTGCGTGCAGGAAGCCCGCCCAGTCGTATTTGGCCACGCCGTTCAGAGCCGCCACGACGTCGTCAAAGGTGTAGGTCTTGGTCACGTAGCTGCCATTGTCGACACCGAAGAACGCTTGCGCGAAATCGTCCAGCGACTTGCTGTCATGCGTCAGTGCGCGCAGCTTGGCGTCCACTTCCAGCCACATCATCTGGCCGCCGCTGTAGTAATCCTCACTCATCTGCCAGCTGCGGTACGGCAGGCTCGAACGGTGTGCGGCGGTCGCATCGTTGGTCGTGTCTTCAAGCGTGCGCCACTGGAAACCTTCGCGGTTGCGCTCGTAATTGGCGGCAGTCATGGCCAGCGCATCGCGGAAATCCTGCGGCGTCCACATGCCAGCGCGCGCGGTCAGCACATAGCCCCAGTACTGCGTCTGTCCCTCATACACCCATAGCAGCGAATCGCCCATGGGCACGTTGAAGTTGGGCGTCCACAGGTCAGCCGGCCGACGGAACTTGCCGTTCCAGGAATGTGTGTACTCGTGCGCCAGCAGGTCGCGGCCAGGCGCGGCTTCCTTCCATGCAGTGAAGTAATCGGCGCCCATTCCGTCTTCGCTGGACTGATGATGCTCGGTGCCGTTGGCACCCAACTGATCCGACAACGAGAACAGAAAGTCGTAGTGATCATAGTGATGCGAACCGAACAGCTTCACCGCCTGGGTCGCCAGCGCGCGATGCACGTTCAACTGCTCGGGCGTCATCTCCAGGTATTTCGGCGCGTCGGCAACGATGTCCAGATGCACCGGCGCTTCGCCGGCCGGGGTGAGATCAACCCGTTTGAAGTACTGGCCCGCGTAAATTGGCGAATCGACCAGGTTGTTCAATGTCACCGGCTTGAAGGTGGTGGTATCACCCGACTGCGAGGCCGTCTCCAACGCGGTGCCGAACTGCCAGCCATGCGCCAGCGTCACGCTGGGCGCGAAGGTGATACCGCGCGAAAAAAAGCCGGCCGGATACAGCGTCATGTTGCTCCATTCCATGTCCATCATGCGGTCGGTGATCTCGAACCCACCGTTGTCGGCGCGACTGGACAGGTACTGGAATGTCGCGTCGAGGGTGGTGACGTCCGCGGGCACATCGAGATGGAACGCGTACACGTTGTATTCGTCGCGCTTCCACTTCAGCGGCTTGCCGTTGGCACTGAGCTTGAGACCGGCGAGCATGGCGATCGGCCCGCTCGGCGAGTGGCTGCCGGGAATCCACTGCGGGTACAGCAGCGTCAACGCGCCGGCTGTCACCGGAATCGTCTCGTGTACGCGAAAGATGCCCTGCAACGTATCGCTGGCATCGACCTGAATCGCAATCGTGCCGGGATACGGCGTGTCCTGCGGCGGCGGCACCTGGGCGGCCCCCACCTCCTGCGCGCTTACGGCACCAGTTGCGAGTGCGAGCGATATGGCCACGGCAAGACGTGCAAGTGTGCGACGCGTGCCAGCCGGGGAGCCGGCGAGAGGGGCAAGGGACATGGGGGACTCCGGCAAGTGGATCGAGCGAATAGATCGTGAACTCCACCTACTTTGCCAAAAGCGGAGTCAGAGTGCATATGCCTCTTGCCCTACATCGAGCCGACGATGCTTGTCGCCGAGAACTGCGTAGGTTGGGGTGAGCAAAGAG
>Ga0302229_10000023_pt1 | contig 145381 bp, 142 predicted proteins | sample II_Palsa_N1_3_FD_193518 | JGI IMG/M metagenome (GOLD analysis project Ga0302229, IMG submission 193518) | Peat permafrost microbial communities from Stordalen Mire near Abisko, Sweden - II_Palsa_N1_3 | ecosystem: Environmental > Terrestrial > Soil > Palsa > Peat permafrost | place: Sweden... | reverse complement strand
GCGCGATCGCGTAGCCATGCAACGGACCATCGATCAGCGCCGCAAGCGCGAAATAACTCGGTGGGCGAAGCTCCACACCCACACGATACGTCGAGAGCCAACCTATTGTCAAGCCCGCCGCCCGGCGTTGCACAAACGCTTTTTCAATCGAGACGCCCGACGGCCTCACGAACCGCTTCCTCCTCCGCCGCCCGACGCGGACGAGCCTGAGGCGACGCTCGACTGCTCACCGAACCCGTTGTCCAGACGCTTACAGGCCGTCTGCGCCTTCTGGAACGCCGGCGAGCTCGCTTCGATGTTGCCGCCCTGGATCAGTAGTACTCCTTGACCGTTGGGATCAGGAAAGTTGGGCACGCCGTTTGACCGCATGCAGGTGGCGTACTTGAGCGCCGCGGCATTGGCCGTCGCCTTCTCGGCAGACGTGTGTAGCCCGAGGCTGGGCAGGTCCTTCTTGCACACCGGTTGAGCCGCCTGTTGAGCCGCCTGTTCCGCCGGTGACTGGGTGATGATCGGGCCCCAGGTGGGCAGGCCGTTCGACCCGACGGTCGGGTCGGGGAAATCGCGGACCCCGTGAGAGCGCATGCACAAGGAGAACTTCACCGCCATCGCCTCCACCGACGCCGACGCGCCCGGACTCGAACAGCCCGAGGGCGAACAGCCAGAGATCGCCGAGTTCGCACGGTTCGACGAGGCGTTGGGGGACCCGCCCCCACACGCCGCCAATCCCATCCCTACGGCGACGAGAGCGGCGAGCAGCGCGGCTGATCGCCAACGTCGACGCCCGCTCCTCGACGCCTGAGTTGACTTCTGCGCTGCGCTAGGACGGAGAAGCTCCACGCCGATAAGCATACATCGACTATCAACCTGTTGCCAACCGACTTATTTGGGTGCAGCGAATACCCGTGCGAGCACGAAGGCAGGGCTGCTCTCGTGGATCGCCACAGGCTCACGCCGCCCCAGACCGCCATGTGGCTTCAGCTGCCGGCGTTCCCTGCTGCCATGAACGCGTGCGTGGCCTGGACGGCCACGAAGCACCGTTGGGGAACGCCGACCACGGTGTCGATCGAGCCGGTCGCCGTCCAGGGCTCCTTCCCGGCCATGCGGAACGGGTTCTCTGACCCCAGATCGACGACCTGGAAGGTCTGGTCGCTCTCGTCTGGTTGAGGGGCCGTGTAGGCATACAGTTCAACAACATCGCCGTATCGGACATAGCCCTCCGGGACATACCCGCCGCGACAAACCCCGCGGGCGGTGAGCTTCCGGCCGTGGAGCACGCACGAGGAGGGATCGAGAATGGACGCGTTCTGGTCATCCGATGACAACCGCGCGCTCACCGCGATGGGAAGGTGCTGCGCGACCCGCGTCGCGAGCGTGGTGCGCGCGGAGGACGAAGGTGGCGAGGTGCTCGTCACCGAGCGCGGCGTCGAACTCGCTACCGAGGCAGTTGGCGCCGATGTCGCCGGCGCGGCAGTCCGTGTTTTCGTGGCGTCAGCCCCACCAGGCACGGACCCGCCCGCGTCGGCGCTCACCGAACGACGCGACTGAGTTCCGCACCCAACCACGCAGAGCACGACCACCAATGCCGCCCCCACCACGATCCACTTCGGCATCATTTCAGTAAACCAGAACGCTAGACCCGCGCACCCGACCACTCGAAGATCGCCTCCTCAACCCCCGTCCATCGGCCCCCAGGATTCGTATCGGTTTCCGAACGAATCCCGCCGAGGTGCAGGCTGTCTCTCGCGCGATCGCATGAACCGGTGCGGAGGTCGGCCGTGACGCGTTGACGCCGTGCTTCACGGATCTTCGGGCTTTTGGACGGAGAAGGCGGGCGGGCGGGCTCAGGGATCGGTTCGAGCGTGGTCTTCGTGGGTCGAGTTGCCGACAGCGACGATGATCATGAGGTCGTCGTGACGACGGACGGCCACCCAACGGCCTGTTGGGGTGGTCCGCGTGTGGAAGGGCTCTGGGGGCGCCGTCGATGGTGATCAGCTGCTCGGTGTCGTGGCGCCCTGGGGCGGCGGCGCGTCGATTGCGGCGGAGGGCCGCGAACCAGAGGGTGGTGCGGTCAGTCGGATTGGACTTCCGCCGCTCAATGACCAGCGTGGCTACGAAACCGAGGGCAGTCCGGACTCGTTACGGTGTGCAGCTTGCCCGCGCGTCCATCCCTCTTCTTACGGTCCCGAGGGTTGACGCTGGCATGTGGCGTTCTCGCCGCGGCCGTAGTCGTTGCGGGCTGTGGTTCGACGTCTGTGCCCGCCGATCATCAGCTTCCAAAGTCGGTGCTAAAGGAGCTGCAAGCGACCGACGGCGCGAAGTATGTGGTCGAGACGGGCAAGGAGAGCTACCCGTGGCCAGCGGAGGTGTGGTATCGCATCCAGGGTCCAGACCCAAGCCGGATGGAGTGGGAGACCGCGCCACACCGCCGGCTTCTGTTCGCCACGATCGGGCATCTGGCGTACATCGTGGCCGGGAGTTGTTACGAGCACGGACCCCTGAACCGACAGGACTTTGACGACGGCGTGAGCTGGGCGATACCCCACCCGCCGGCCGCTGCGACGTATTCCTACTCGGAGTCAGGCTCCGGTCAGTTGGTGGTTCGGATCTCGGGCAAAGGCGGAACGGCGAAGCAGATTTACACGTTCGCCGGCGGACGGATCTCGCACATCACCCTCTACGAGTTACCGCCAACGAAGGTTCCCGAGCAGTTCGCCGTCACCTATCCGGTGACCGTTCCGGAGCCGCAGGCGCCGACCGATCTCTGTAGCTAGTTAAGCCGGCTGTGTGGGTGTGTAACGGGGAATGTGCTCCGGCGGATCAGGGCCAAGTCACCCGCTCGGCGAGCTAAAGCTCCCATCCGAAGCATTCGGAGCGCCAGCTCGGCGTCTCTCGTTGATAGAAGCGATGAGCGTCGGCGCGCGCCTCGGCGGACTCGAGCTCAAGCCGGGTGGCACCGCGAGCTCGTCCCCAATCCTTTGCCGCGTCGAGCAGGAGCTTCCCGATCCCGAGCGATCTGCGCGCAGGGTCGACCGCGAGATCCTCGACCCATGCGCGGCGGCCGAAACGGACCGACTCGAAGTCGTCGTAGACCGTGCCGACGCCGACCAATCTGCCCTCGCACTCGGCAATCAGAACCACAGCAGCATCAGAGGAGATTGCACGGCGCAGCGCTTGAACCGCGCGACGCGCTTCCCACCGCGGTGGACGCGTGCCCGGCGGCGCGAACAACCACTCGAACATGTGGACAACCTGCTCGACCTCGGCGATGCGCGCGGGCCTGATCGTCACTGTCTGTCTAGTACTCATCGGTCGTCGCGATCGTGATCGTAGGCTTTCGAGCCTCGACGCACAGCTCCGCGGCAGCATCGCCCGTCCGAACGCTCGGCGCGCCCCATCTGCTTGGCAGCGTCGAGGCGGTCGTGTTCAGCGCCACTGGTCGCGCGGGATCGTCAGATACGACGCCATCCCGTGCCCGAAGGACCAATCCTCGCGCTGATTCTCGATCAACGAAACGGCGAGATCCTCCGGCCGCAGGTCGACGGCAGCGACCAAACGCTCGCAGAGGTCGGCGTAGAAGGCCTGCTTGGCCTCGACGCTGCGGCCAGCTGCCAGCGTCACGCCCACCATGACAAACCGGTCGCTGCGGGGGATCTCCAGGTATCCGCGGTCAAACACGAACTCGGACTTGGCATGCGCGGTGACGACATGGAAGCGATCGCGCTGCGGCACATTCAGCGTCGCGACCAGTGCTTCTTGGACGGCGTCGGCAATCGTCGAGAGCTCCTGCCTCGACCACACATCGAGCACGTCGATTCGCACCGCCGGCATATCCACGGATTCTCGCAGCAGCAGGAGCGCTTCACGCTAGTGGTGATGCTCTCTCTCCTTTCGCGGTCAGTCTCGGAACGGCTTAGCGCGATTCCAGCGCTACACCAGGCTTGCGGGCGCGGATGATCGCCGCCGCGGCGTGCTCGTGAACGCGATGGGTCTCCCGGATCTCGGCTTCCTCAAGCCCGACCGCGGCCAGCGCCTTCCGGAACTCGCGTTCGCTGAGCGCGCCCGCGATGCACCCGGTCCACGCGGCTACGTCGGCTCTCGTGGCCTCGTCCATGTCGGGGTCGGCGATCACATCCGAGACCGCGAGCCGTCCGCCGGGCTTCAAGACCCGTGCGGCTTCGGCGAGCACCTTCGGCTTGTCGCCGGAGAGGTTGATCACGCAGTTGGAGATCACCACATCGACGCTCTCGTCCGGCAGCGGCAGTTCCTCGAGATAGCCCTTGACGAACTCGACGTTCTCGACTCCCGCCTCGGCCGCGTTGCGGCGGGCGAGGTCGAGCATCTCGACGGTCATGTCGATCCCGATCGCGCGTCCGGTCGGCCCGACCCGGCGCGCGGAGATGAGGACATCGGCTCCCGCGCCGGACCCGAGATCGAGCACGACCTCTCCAGCGTGGAGATCGGCGACCGCGGTCGGGACACCACATCCCAGCGACGCGCTCAGCGCTCCCTCGGGGGCCTCGCCCTCGGCGGTGTCCGCATACAGCACCGAGCCGAACACGCCGGTCTGATCGGCAGGGCTGCAACAGCCAGCACCGGCACCGGAGGCAGCCGTCCTCGCCGCTTCGGCGTATTTCTCACGGACCGTCTCGCGCACCGCCTCAGGACTCGACACCGCGCCCGCGCCGGCCGGGCAGCCACAACTGTCAGCGTGCTGATCGCCACAGCATGAGGCCTTCGCCTCCGGCTCACAACATGCCCTCTGCTCGGCGGGGGTGCAGCAGGAACTCTCTAGCTCAGCCATCCGGACAGCTCCTTCAGCGCGTCGGGGATCACGAAGTAATACGCCCACAGCCCCTGGCGCTCTGAGCCGACGATCCCGGCATCACGGAGCACCTTCAGATGGTGGGAGACCGTCGGCTGGGAGAGATCGAACAGCGGTACCAGCTCGCACACGCACACCTTCCCCGCGTGCTTGCGCAGCAGGTCTACGAGCGTCAGGCGAACGGGGTCGCCCAGCGCCTTGGCGACCATCGCCATCCGGACCGCCTCGTCGCGCTCGACGTCGGGATACACGATCGGTTCGCAGCAGCGCTCGCCGGCCGGTCGCTTGGTCTTGGGCGTGAGCTCCAGATCGACAGCCATCAATCTACAAATACCGATTGAAGTGACGTTTGTCAATCTTTAGACTACTGGGCCGTCACGACCGATCAGAAGTGACCGAGGCGACAATGACTCCAGGGCGAGGCGCGCCATAAGCACAGTTCTGTTCGTCTGCCTGCATAACGCAGGGCGCTCGCAAATGAGCCGAGCGCTGTTCGAGCGCGCCTCGGGCGGCCGGCACACCGCCCTCTCCGCCGGCACCACCCCCGGGGACCGAGTGCACCCAGAAGTCGTCGAAGTGATGCGCGAGCTCGGCATCGACATCGCCGATAGCAAACCACATCTCCTCACCCGCGAGTTGGCCGAGCAGACCGACGTCGTGATCACTATGGGCTGCGGCGACCAATGCCCCTACATCCCGGGCACGCGCTACCTCGACTGGGACCTTCCGGATCCGAAGGGCCGCCCGATCAACGAGGTCCGCGCCACCCGCGACGACATCGCCCAACGCGTCGACCAACTTCTCGCGGACCTCGACGACGACGGCTAACCGCGCGCCGCATCCGGGCTCCGCACCCTCATGCCGCGGCGGCGGTGGGGTTCGCTACGGTTCGCCGGCATGGGCCTGCTGCGCCGCAGCCGATCGTCAGACGATTCGAGCGCTGCTCCTGATCGGCTGCCGAGCGGTCTCTCGATGAAGCTCGACTCGACGTTCTTCGTCGGTCGCACTTCAACCTCGAAGCCGACAGCTATGGAGGCGGCGCTCGCGCGGAAGGCTCCGGGAACGATCCTGCTCGGAGAGCTCGTGGGGGAAGGGACGCTCAAACCCGGCGATGTCGTGATCTGCGCGGCGGGACGGTTTCCGATCAAGCGCATCGAGGCGTTCAAGCAGATCCTCGAGCGGGTTGACCCGCCCCGGAACATCGGACTCGCGCTCGGCCCGGGAGTGGACAAAGACCTGTTTCGCGACGGGGAAGAGCTTCGCTTCGAGCGCTGAGCCATCCTGGGTCGCGGCGAGTAGTTCGCTCGCCGACGGTACCGCCCCGGGACCGTTCAGCTAAACCCCACCGCTGACGGTGGCGTCGATTGCGGACGAGGGATTTGTCTACGCGTCGGTCGAGGTGGCGACGGCTTCATTTATCGATCTCGTCGCGCGGTGCTCGGCCCATCGCTCGAGCCCGTGGGCGTCGAGCGCGGTGTCGAGGCCGAGCGTCGCGGCGCCGCGCAGGGCGCCGTCTTCGTCCCAGGTGGCGTTGCGGATGACGGGGGGTGTCGTTCTTCGGAACTCCATCATGCCGTTGGTGAGGGCCGCGTCGAAGGCGCCTGGCGCTGCCTGTCGGAGCGGACCGGCGAGGCCTCCGAGGGTGATGATCTCGGGGTCGAGGGCGTTGATCAGCCCGGCTACGCCGGCTCCGAAGGCGGCGGCGCAGAGTTGTGTGGCGCGGCGGGAGGGGGCGTCGCCAGGGGTGGCCGCGATGACGTCCTCCGCGAATCGCCGCGGGTCGTGCGGCGTGGGCTTGGCGAGGTGTCGCGCCATGGCGCGTCCGTCGATCTCGAGCTCCCAGCAGCCGCGCGCGCCACATGGGCACTGCAGGCGCCGGTCGCCGAACGGTAGGTGCCCAAACTCGCCGCCGGTGCCGGTAGCCCCGGTGACTGGTTCACCGTCGATGATCAGTACTCCGCCCAGGCCCACTTCGATAACCAGGTGCAGCAGAATCCGAGCGCCTATCAGGTCGGGCGTTCGCGCCTCCGCGACGCCGGCCAGCGTCGCGTCGTTGCCGATCAACACCGGGAGGCCGGTGCCTTCTGCGATCGATGCGACGTCGGCATCACGCCAGGAGAGCGTGGACGCGTGGACCAGCTGGCGCCCGCGAGTCGCAGCGGGCACGGCGATCGACACGGCCCGCAGCCGATGGGCGTGGCGCGACTGAAGCTCGATGAGCGCCGCTCGAAGCCGATCCAAGACTGCGGCCGGACTGCGGTCCGTGATGCGTCCGCGTTGGATGACCGACGGAACGCCGTCGACGCCGGCGAGCGCGATACGCCAGTCGGCGTGGCGAACGTCGATCGCCGCCACCAGAGGCCCGAAGACATGGGGCCGCAGCACCGCCGTTGGCCGTCCGCGACCGCGGGCGGCTGCCGGCTGCTCGTCGATCAACGACAGCTCGCGAAGGCGTGCGATCAGCTCGGCCGCCGTGCCGCTGTTCAGGCCCAGCCGCCGTGCCGCAGATGCCCGAGTGATCTCCGGCTCGCGGCGAACAAGGGTGAGCAGCTGCTCCGCGCCACGCCAGCGGGCGTCGGTACGGCGGGCTCGCGGTTGAGATGACGACAACGCGCTAATATCCTCGCCCATGCAGTTTATTATAGGCGGGAGTGATCGTGCTGCGTGACGTGTGCGCTGTGTTGCTCGATATGGACGAGACGCTCGCCGACTCCGACGCCGCGGTCGAGCGGTCGTGGCGCGCTTGGGCGGTGGCTCGGATCGAACCACCGCTCCTGATCACGGTCGACGATGTCCGCGCGGGCAAGCCGGCGCCCGAGGGATACCTGCTGGCGGCGCGGCGACTCGGGGCCACGATCGAACGCTGTCTCGTGGTCGAAGACTCCATACCGGGGCTCGCAGCCGGACGCGCCGCGGGAGCCATTACTGCCGCGCTGCGCGGACTGCCCGGCGATCTGCAACTCGACGGACTAACAGACCTCGCACGCCGGCTGGCCGCCTGCGGGCGTCCCGTCCCCAACACACGGAGCAAGCCTATGCGGTCGCCGTCAGCCGACACGGCACACACGTCACCGCCAACTGCAGTTGCCACCGACAGACCGGCGGCCTGGTGATCGCGGCCCTCGGCATCGTGTCGGGCTGTCTGACCACCCTGAGCTGGGTGCCTCAGCTGCTGCGGACCTGGAGAAGCGGTCACGCAGACGACATCTCCGCCCAGTACCTGTTCACGTTCGCGACCGGCGTCGCGGGCTGGATCGTCTACGGGGTACTCAAGCACGACGTAGCGGTGATCTTCGCCAACGTGCTCACATTCATACTGCTAGTCGGTCTGGTGTGGATGAAGCACGGTCGAATGATCGCTCCACGCGATCACTCCGCGGTAGAACCGCCAGCGTGCTGAGTCCGGCCGATCCACTCCCACGCGGTCGACGTGGTTGCTCGTCGTGCGCTGCGGTCTCGTCATCACTGCCGACGGCGGGAGGGAACTGACACACCGGTGTCGGCGCTGCTCCTCGCTCTGGGCGGGGACGGCGGCTCCCGCTGTGGAACACTGTCGCGTGTGCGCTCGATCGTTCTGAACTCGTTCACCGGGCCCGGCGGGCTGGAGCTCTCCGAGGTGGCCGACCCGATGCCGGCCGATGGCGAACAGCTGGTCCGCGTCCGGGCTGCGTCGCTCGGGCCGTGGGACCGTTCTAGCGTCGACGGCGCGTTTGCGGCGATGGGTGGTTCCACCGATTTCCCGTAGGTCCAGGGCTGGGACTTTGCCGGCGAGACGATTGACGGGCAGCGGGTTCTCGGGTTCGTGCCGCAGCCGTGGATGGGGGTCGGGGCGCTCGCTGAACAGATCGCCGTGCCCTCCGCCATCCTCGCGCCGCTGCCCGACTCGCTCGATTTTCCCGAGGCCAGCGCGCTCCCGGTCTGCGCGCTGACCGCTCGGCTGCTCGTGGATGCCGCTGCGGTGAGCGAGGGCCACCTCGTGCTGGTGACAGGGGCGGCCGGAATGGTCGGCGGATTCGCGACGCAGCTCGCCCGTGCACGCGGTGCGCGTGTCGTCGCGGCCGTGCGTAATTCCGAGGGAAGCGAGGCGCGCCGGCTCGGGGCCGAAATGGTCGTCAACACAGGCAACGAGCTCGAGGTCGAGATTCGCGGGGAGTGGCAGGACGGGGTCGACGCGTGCCTGGATACGGTGGGACTCGGCGCTGATGCGTTGGTGTGCGTTCGGGACGGCGGCGCTTTTGTCACTTCGGTCCCGCCAGCCGTGCCGGACGATGCCCGCGGAATCACTCCTCGGACCGTGCAGGTGCAGCCCGACGCCGACGCAACGGCCGAGTTGGCGCGTCACGCCGCAGCGGGTGAGCTGACCGTGCGCGTCGCCGAGATCCTGCCGTTCGAGCGCTTCCGCGACGCCTATGCGCGGTTGGAGCGCGGAGGGCTGCACGGAAAGATCGTGCTCACCCCCTAATCGCCAGATCCATCGGCGCGCGATCGCTGCCGAGCGAGCGTTCTCGGTCTCATGATCAGTCGAGCTCGTCTTCGTCGTCGCCGCCGGTGGGGGTGAGGCCTCGCTGCTTGAGCCACAGCTCGAACATCGGATCGGTCAGCCGGGGCCGGCCGTTCTCGTCGATGACGTCGGCGTTGGATACGAGGCTCTGGAGCGCCCGGCCGATGCTCGAGCGTTTGATGCCCACGGCGGCGGCGGTCTCCTCGCTGTGGAGCGGACCGGCGGCGACCGCGAGTGCCCTTGTCACGCGGCGCTCATTCGGCGTCAACGCCCTCCAGATGGCGTTCATCAGCGGCGCCGCGTCGGCTGCGGCCTGATCGAGCGCTGCGACCCAGGTTCCCTCGTTGGCGCTTTGACCGCGAGGCGTGCGCTCCCACAGGTAGTGCGAGAGCATCATGCTCCGTTGGGGATGGCCGCGCGTGAACTCGAGGAGCGGAGGGAGGGCGACCCCCGCCTCGCGTCCGGTGTGCCCGAAGCGCTCCGAGACGTAGTCGCCGACCGCGTCGAGCGGGAGGGGCGCGAGGCTGCGTGGAACCGCCTGATCGAGCAGGGGTCGCTTCGGGTCGGCGAAAAGCTGCTGCATGACGCCGGGGGCGGAGCCGGCGAAGGCATAGGTGGCGGCGTCTGTCTGGTGCTGGATGACGCTTCGGATCTTCCCGTCGGCGCCGGGGACCGCCAGGACGTCTTGGATCTCGTCGAAGACGATCAGGCTGGTCGTGCCCTGCCGGTCAAACAGCGAGGCCGGCAGCTCCAGGAGTCGCAGGAGCACAGACTCCGCGTCCACATGTGGGTTGCGCTGCAGCGAGGCCGTGAAACCGCCACCGCCCAGGGAGAGCCCGATGTTCCACGTCCGGAACAGGTTCTCGATGTGCTTGCGTACCGGTCCCTTGAGACGTTCATAGGCTCGCTCGATGCGCACGACGATCTCGGCGATCGACAGCACGTCCTGGAGGTCGACGAGAACCGCCGCGACGCCTTCACGCTCCGCGCTCTCGAGCACCCGGCGCAGCAACGTCGTCTTTCCGTACCGGCGAGGACCGACCAGCCGAAAGGAATGGCCGCCCTCGGAGAGCGTCAGCAGATCGTCAGCCTCAGGATCCCGATCGATCATGTCCTCTGGCGCGAGCGGCCCGGAGAACCGGAAGGGGTTGAGATCTCGGCCACTCGGCATGCGCTCAGCCTAGCATATTGCTTACAATAAGTATGCGATATCGCATACTTCGAGAATGCGACATAGCATCGCACTGGCATGCAGCGCCGTTCGACTTGCCCAGAGCCGCGGACGAAACCATGAGGGGACGAGCAGTCGTCGTCGTTCATCAGGAGAGCGTTACTCAATGCGGCAGAAGGCAGACCTGGCCGGGGCCCTCGCAGCTCACACGGCGGCGGCCGAGGCGGCGTCCGGAGCCCCGGCGGCGCCACTCCGCGGGTCGACCCGCTCGAGCAGGGCGACGAGTATCTCCTGCTCGGATTCGGTCAGGCTGCCGATCGATGCGGTGAGCAGGCGCTCGACGGCGCGACGGGCCTGGCCGAGCTGCGCGTTCCCATCGGCCGTGATCCGGATGAGCGTGACTCGACGGTCGTGCGGATGGGCGTTGCGCTCGGCGAGCCCGTGCTTCTCGAGCCCGTCGACGATGTCAGTGATAGTGCGGGGGGCGACCCTCAGAACCTCACTCAGCGCGCGCATCGAGCACGCCTCGGGGTCGAGAGCGCGGAGAACCTTGTAGCTCGAGAGCGAGAGGCCCTGTGTACGCAACTCTGCGTCGGCGGCCTGGCGGACGCGGTGCGCCGCGTGGAGGATGGCGTCGACGGTGGCGCTGCCGGTATCAGGGCGGAGCATCGTCATGCCGATATACTGAGTGTACTCATTATGTGAAGCCTCCTCTAGAGGCGCGGACGACGCAGGCACGAACGAGATCCATGCGGGGACGAATCAGCGAGAAGGTGGCCGTGAGCGTCGTGTTTGTGGCCGCGATGTTCATGAGCATCATGGACGTGACGATCGTGAACGTCGCATTGCCAACGATCGGCCACGACTTCCACACCAGGCCGACCGCCGTCGACGGCATCTCGATCGCCTTCCTCGTCTCGCTCGCCGTCTTCATCCCCGCCTCCGGCTGGCTCGGTGACCGCTTCGGCGGCCGGCGGGTGCTGCTGAGCGCGATCGTCGTCTTCACCTGCGCCTCTGCGCTGTGCGGGCTGGCCACATCGATCGGCGAGCTGGTTGCCTTCCGCGTCCTGCAGGGCGTCGGAGGCGGCATGCTCGCACCCGTTGGCATGGCGATGCTCTTCCGGGCCTTCCCGCCCGAGGAGCGGATCCGCGCCTCCTCGATCCTCGTCGTGCCTACCGCGCTTGCCCCGGCCCTCGGCCCCGTCCTCGGGGGCCTGCTCGTCACCGACCTCTCGTGGCGCTGGGTCTTCTTCGTCAACGTGCCGATCGGAATCGCCGCCCTCGTGTTCGGCCTGCTCTTCCTCCACCAGCGCACCGAGGTCAAGCGCACCCGCTTCGACCTCCCCGGCTTCCTCCTCTCCGGCCTCGGGCTCGGGGCGTTCATGTACGGATTCTCCGAGGGCCCGATCGACGGCTGGGGCACGACCCAGGTGCTCGCGACGCTGGCCGCCGGGCTCGTCCTGCTCGCCGTGATGGTCCGCGTGGAACTGCGCGCGAAGGATCCGATCGTCGCTCTGCGCCTCATGGGTAACCGCCTCTTCCGCTCCTCGAACGCGGTCATGGTGCTCGCCTCGATCGGCTTCCTCGGAGTCCTCTACGCGATCTCTCTCTACTACCAGGACGGCCGGGGGCTGACTGCCCTCGGATCCGGACTCTCGACCTTCCCGGAGGCCATCGGGGTCATGTGCGGCTCCCAGCTCGCGACGCGCGTCATCTATCCGCGCCTCGGCCCGCGCCGCCACGTCTCGGGCGGCCTGGCCGGCGTCGCCGTCTCGATCGGCCTGCTCAGTCTGCTCGGTGCCGGCACCTCGCTGTGGTGGGCGCGGCTGCTCATGTTCACGTTGGGCCTGGCGATGGCGAATGTCTTCGTACCGGTCCAGGCGATCTCGTTCGCGACGATCTCCGCGGCCGACACAGGCAAGGGCTCAACGATGTTTAACGCGATGCGCCAGCTCGGCGGCGCCGTCGGCGTTGCGCTCCTCACGACCGCGGTCGTCATCGTCGGCCCGACCCACATCATCGCCGGCCAGGTGGCGGCGAACCTCGCCGCCTACCGGGGTGCCTTCATCGTCGCTGCCGTCATCGTGCTCGTGGCGATCCTGCCGGCGCAGACGATCAGCGACGATGAGGCCGCCGACACGATCCCCGACCGCTCGGGCCGTCGTGCCCGGGCATCGGCGGCGGTTGGCGACGAGGCTGCCGCCGTAGAGATCCCCGCCTGAGGTCGATTCGCAACGACCCGAGATCATGCTCGAGGATTCGCGTCAGCCGATCTTCGGCGAGGGAGCGATGGCTTGACGCGGGAGTGGCTCGTGACCGGGTGCCCGGGCGGGGTGCGCGTCGACGAACGGGACCGAGCCTGGCACGTCGTCGATGCGCTCTTTCAATGAGCGGCTCCACCGGTCACGCAGGCCCCGGTAGTCTTCGGCTTGATCGTGTGGAGTGCACGAGCGCCCCGGCGGCGAGCACGGCCAGCGCGGCGGCGGGAGCGGCAATCCGGCCGGTGGCATGATCGATTCCACGGCGGACGTGGGACCGGGACTGACGCTAGGGCCGAGGTCGCGCGAAGGCCGGGCATGCGGCGTCCTATCCTCGGAGTTGGCACTTATTGCGACTCCACAGGAGCTCCCACATGACCACCAGAACGAGACTCGAGCCTGGCCCCGATCATCCGATCACGATCGCGCCGACCGGCCGGCACGTCGTAGTCCGTACGGGCGACCAAGTGATCGCGGAGACCAACCGGGCGCTCACGCTCCATGAGGCCAACTACGGGCCCGTGCAGTACGTGCCGCTCGCGGACGTCGACGCGGCGGTCGTGCGCCCTACCGATCACGGAACCTACTGTCCCTACAAGGGCGAGGCGTCGTATTACACCGTTACTACCCCGGCCGGCGAGCTCGAGAACGTCATCTGGACCTACGACGAGCCCTACGACGCCGTATCCGAGATCGCAGGCCACGTGGCCTTCTACACCAACCGGGGAGAGCTGAGTGTCGACTAGGCAGTCGCGTCGGCGCCCGGGATCCGCCGGGCCGCTGCTCCGGACGTGGAAGCGGTCGACGCTGTCGACCGGGTTCGCCAATCGACAGCCTGCCGCGCCGTCGTCGGAGCTCGAACGCGTCCTTCGAGGTCAGGACTCGAACACATCCGAGCGGCTCTTGATCTAGCGCCGGCAAGGCATTATGGTGCACGCTGCGGAGTGCCCGCTCGAGGGTATGCCGAGGGGCATTGCTTCCCGGCCAAAGAGGAGACGATGGTTGGTGATCGCTGGATCGGTGGGCACGCCCGCGCGGTCGAGGATGCGACCGGGGAGCTCCCGATGAATGTAAGCGGGACGATTGGGGGCTACGGTATGGGCAGCTACGTGGTCTTCATCGACACCTCGGCGACGTTGTACGACGCCGAGGCGTTCGAGGCTCCCACCACGCCTGGCGTGCAGTTCCACGACGTCTTCGGCGTGTGGGTGGCGGGGTCCGGTGGTGAGGACTCGGTCATCGACGGCACTGGAGGCCCGGTGACCTCGACGAACCCGGGAACAGTCGAGCCGGTGGACGTCGTGAGTTACCCGTGAGCGGTGTGCGTGGGCAACGCTCGCTGCCGCACAGGACCGCATTCAGCCGAGCTTCGGCCTGAGCCTATCCCGGTAGATCAGCTGCGCGCGCGGATGGCCGCCTTCGCCGGCGGGATCTTTCTCGTCGGCCTCTCGCTCCTGCTGATCGCCGCGGCTGTGGTGTCCATCAGCCTGGCCGGCGCGCCGGTCGCGAACGCAGCGATGACCGACAGCGCCGGTCCACGCGTGACCAACAGCCCCGGCCCACTCCTGTGGACGGCGCCGGGCGGGGTCGACGGTCAACCGATCGACAGCATTGCGTGCCCGTCGACGACGCTGTGTGTGGCGGTCGACCGGGGCGGGGACGTCCTCTGGTCGACGGATCCGGCGGGTGGCCCCAGCGCGTGGGAGCTCGCCGACGTCGACGGGAGCAACGAGATGACGGTCGTGTCGTGCCCGTCGACGACGCTGTGTGTCGCGGTTGACGGGGCGGGCAACATGATCACCTCGCCGAACCCCACCGGCGGCGGGTCGTCGTGGACGGTGGCCCGTGTCGACGACAGCAAGACGCAGAGCAACACCGACAATGCCGGGTCGGTTCTCCTGCGCGGCGTCTCGTGCCCGTCGACAGCGCTGTGTGTCGCGGTCGATGCGGCGGGCAACGCGGTCGTCTCGACCGACCCGACCGGTGGTGCGACCGCATGGACGACCACGCACGTCGACACCGACGTGAGCCTCGGCTGCACGGGCACAGGGCTGACCTGCCAGCCTCCGCTGGTCGGCATCACGTGCCCAGCGACGACCCAGTGCGTGGCGATCGACTTCTCTGGCAACCTGCTGAGCACGATGGACCCGACCGGAACGGCACCGTGGACGAGCACGCCGACCGCCGGGGGCGGGCTCAGCTCGCTGTTCGGCATCTCGTGCCCGGTGATCGGATTCTGCGCGACGGCGGACGGGGACGCGGGGCGTGCCATTACGTTCAATCCGGCTGCCCCGACGGCGCAAACCTCGCGCTCGCTGCCGTACTCACTGGACGGGATCTGGTGCCGGGCGCGGTCGCTGTGCCTCGCTTCGGTGGAGACGGAGGGCGGGATCTCGGGGCTGCTCGGTTCCTATGATCCGGCCGCGTCCGCCTCCAGATGGTCGTTGAGCAGTCTCGGCGGCGTCAACGCGGTCGCCTGTCCGTCGGCGTCGCTGTGCCTCGCCGGCGACGACGAGGGCAATATCTCCGCCGGTGTGACCACGAAGGCGATCACGACCGGGTTGACCGCTGAGCTCCTCTCGACACGGCACCTGCCGACGATCGCCGCGCTGGACCGGACGCGGAGGGACACGTTCCTGTTCACGAGTCCGATCGCCGCGCAGGTGCAGCTCGCCTGGACCGTGGCGGGCACAGCCGGGATGCCGGTGACGGTCGCCTCCACGAGCCACCGCTTCGCGACCCCCGGTAGGGCGAAGCTCACGCTGCGACTGTCCGTGGCCGGGCGGCGTCTGTTCAAGGCGGCGACGAGGCGTCTCAAGCTCGGGGCAACGGCGACATTCGCCGCCGGCACGGGCTCGGTCTCCGCGGTCAAGACGCTCACCTTTACGCACCCGCCCAGGCCGAAGACGCCGTAACAGCGCGGAAGCGCAGGAGGCGCCGGTGCCGGCGTCGGCGCAACGGCGGGTCATCAGAGATATGAGCCGGTCGACTCGACCACGGTCAGCTTGGCTTGTGCCGTGCCGAGCGTCGGATGGCTCGCTTTCACGGTGACGGCGCCGGTGCGGTTCGCTTCCGAGCGGATCATCACTCCACCGACGCCGCCGTAGGTCGCGAACGCGAACGGGTTCTGCCCAACGATCACCGCGGGTCCCTTCAGCGACAGCGTCACGTCGCCGGAGACGTACGGTCGCTGGTTGCCATAGGCGTCGAGAGCGCGGAAGGTGAGCCGTGTGGCGTCGGTGCCGTCACCGGTGATCGTCGCGTCCTCGAGGTCGAGCGCGAGCCGGTCGGTCGACGTGTCCGCGGACATCTGCAGGGTGGCGAGGTGGCTGCCGTTGTCGTAGCCGAGGACCGTGAGCTCGGGCAGGATCGAGCCGTCGACCGTGAGGTCGACAAGCACCGGCGGGTAGGGGAGGTTGCCGTAGTCGGAGGTATCCGGCGTGGCCACGGTGACGAGCTCGCCGGCAACGTAGACGTAGAGCTGGTCGCAGTTGGTGAAGAGCAGCGAATCGGCGCCCGGGCCGGTGGCCGGTGAGGCGGGACCGAAGTCCCAATAGAACGCGGGGATGATGATCGGCGCGAGCAGCGGGCTCATCTGCGAGCGGTAGAAGGAGGCGCCCGGCTTGGGGACGCGGAATGTGTCGAGCACGCCTGGCCAGCGGAGGTTCTGCCAGTTGCGCGCGCCGCCGATGAGCGAGGCGTAGTCGATGCTGCACCACCCAAGAACACCTGAGTACTCGGGGTTGCCGCGGGCCATCTGATTCACCTCCGCGTGGAGCTTCGCCTGGTCCCCGAGCGTCGTCGATGGATCGATCCAGCGGTACAACGGGGGCCCGGTGATTGCGCCGACAGCCTCACCGACCAGGTAGGGGACGCCGGGTACCGGCGGCGAGAGCTTGGCGTTGCCGTCCGAGGAGCCATAGTCGTCATAGGCGAACACGTCCTCGGCCCATCCGGTCGTCGATTGGGTGTCCATTGAGCCTGTGGTCTGTCGCGTACCGTCGAGGTGGTAGGCGAGCGTTCGGGCCTCGGCGTAGAGCGTCGGGTAGCTGGCGGTCTCGTCCAGCCGCGTGCCCCAGACGATCACCGACGGCCGGTTGCGGTCGCGGATGACCATGTCGTGCACGTTCTGCAGGAAGATCGCATCAAAGTTCTCATCGCCGATGTACTGCCAGCCCGGCGGCTCCTCCCAGACCATGAGCCCGAGCTGATCGCAGGCCTCGAGGAAGTGCGGCGACTGCGGATAGTGCGAGCAGCGGACCATGTTGCAGTTGAGCTCGCCCTTGATCACCTGCGCGTCCCATGCCTGGAGCCGCGCCGGCGCTGCCATCCCCGAGTAGGGGAACAGCTGGTGGCGGTTGAGCCCGAAGATCTGGATGCGCTCGCCGTTGAGGTAGAACCCGCCCACCTCGAAGGTGGCCTGGCGGAAGCCCGTCGTCACCTCGATGATGTGGGAGGGGACCGTGCTGCTGCTCAGGGTCACCCGAACGGTGTAGAGCTTCGGTGAGCTCGGCGACCATAGGGCGATTTTGGGCAGGCCCGTGAGCTCGACCGCGATCACGTTCGTCCCCCGGACGAGCTTCTCCTTGACCGTCTTCGTCTTCAGCTTCCGGCTGCCGTCGAGCAGCTCGACCGCCAGCTCGATGCGGTCGCGCAGTGTGGTGCGCGAGTCGATGGTGACGCTGAGGTCGAGCGATGGAGTCGTGAGGACGTTCACCGGCTTGGCGAACACGTCGCTGATGTAGGTGTCCGGCACAACGCGCAGCGTGACGTCGCGGTAGATGCCAGCCGGCGTCAGATAGTCGATCGAGCTCGCGCCGTTGGCCCCGCCCAGCGGTGGGACGTCGAGCAGACGGCCATCGACGACGACCCCGAGGTCGTTCTCGCCGAGCACGAGGGAGTCGGTCAGCTCGACCGTGAAGGGCAGGAACCCGCCGAGATGCTGAGCCAGCTCAACCCCGTTCAGATACACGGTGGCGTTGGTCATCACGCCGTCGAAGTCGAGGAACACCCGGCCAAGCGCGGACAGCGCGGCAGTGGAGAACCGCTTGCGATAGATCCACAGCTCCTCCCAGCTCGTCGGGTCCCAGTCGCCCCAGGACAGCGGAACGACGGTGTGGGGGAGGTTGACGCGGCTGAAGGCGGCGTCCTTGTAGCCCGGATTCTGCGAGCCGGCCCGATAGATGCCACCGAAGCGCCAGCCCTGGTTGAAGTGGTAGGTAGCGGTGACCGACGGCAGCGGAACGGTCTTCGAGCGCCCGATCGTCGCCGCTCGCCCGCCGGCGGCGCCCAGCGCGAGAGTTGCGCCACCGAGCGCTCCGGCGCGCAGCAGCGCTCGCCGGGTCAAGGCGACGGGCTCGGGGCCGCGGGATGATCGGACGCTCAAGCTGGGTCGGGATCGGTGAGCCGGGCGGACGTCACACAATCGCCCACGGTCTGCCGAAGCTACCGGGCCCGCGACTACAGACTTGGGTCACCCGAGCCTGGCGAGCGTGGGGTGCTCGGGTTGATTGCCGCGACGAGCCCGGATTGGTCCTCGACACTCACGATGAGCCGACGCATCCGGACCGGAAACGGACCCAGGCGCACCCACTCCGGCCGATCCAACGTGATCTCGACCAGCCCGGTACCGGCGCCATTGACAAGAGCGGTGCCTCGCCAGTAGTTGACTCCGCGGAGAACGCTGAGTCCCAACGGACCACTCAGTTCGCTCAGGCCTCTGGTCAGTGGCCGGGCAGATGCAACGGCCTCGCGAGGGATCGTGGCTTGAAATGCCCACCCCATGTGAATGTCGACCGTTGAAGAACTCACCTTCACGCGCGAGAGTTTCGGACCGGCGCCGAGCACCGTCATCGGCTTGCGGCTGGGTCGATCGAAACTAATCGGGAACGTCTTGGTGCTGTCCATGATCCTTCCTTGGGGAAGCCGTCGAAACCGTCATCCAAGTGATATCGCTCGTTACTGCAGGCTGTCAAGACAAGAGTGAAGGGACGCTAATCCTCGGCCCCGTCGGGCTCCAGCGTCGCCGCCAGCTCGGCGGCTCACGTCGCGACCGTGCGCTGGCGTGCGCTAGGAGAGCTGAGCTGGGCACAATGCCAACTGATGGCGGCCGTCGTACAGCAGAGTCGGTCGCAGCCTCCGCCTGACGATCGCCGCGGCCACTACCGGGCGGACATCCAGGGTCTGCGCGCGATCGCCGTGCTGGCGGTGGTGGCGAACCACATGGCGGGTTGGCCGGCGGGCAGCTTTGTCGGGGTCGATGTCTTCTTCGTGATCTCGGGCTACCTGATCACCGGGATCCTGGTACGCGAGTTCGAGACGCGGCAGACGATCTCGTTTCGGGTTTTCTATACCCGGAGGATCAAGCGGATTCTTCCCGCGGGCCTGTTCGTGATCGGCGCGACCGTCTGCGCCACCCGGGTGCTTGCGGGGATCGACCGCTACCATTTCGCCGCAAAAGACGCGATCGCGGCGGTCCTGTTCGTCGCCAACTGGCATTTCGCTCGGACCGGCGTCAACTACTTCAACCGGTCGCTGCCGCCGTCACCGCTGCAGCACTACTGGTCGCTGTCGGTGGAGGAGCAGTTCTACTTCGTCTGGCCGTGGCTGATGCTCGGCCTGCTGCTGATCGGTCTGCGGCTGCGGTTCTGGCGCCACGAGCACGCTCGGCTGGTGGCGGGGGTCGCGATCGCCGTGCTCTCCGGGATCTCACTCGCGTGGGCCTTCGTTGAGACCGCCAGCAACCCGACGGCCGCCTACTTCTCCACCTTCGTCCGAGCCTGGGAGCTGGGCCTGGGAGCACTCATCGCCCTCGCCGCCGCGCCGCTCGCCCGGTGCGACAGACGCCTGCGCCGAGTCGTCGCCTGGGTCGGCCTGGTCGGTGTGCTGTGCTCCCTGTTCACGGTCTCATCGTCATCCGGGTTTCCTGCGCCATGGGCGCTGCTTCCGACCCTCTCGACCGCTGCCGTGCTTGGCGCCGGCGCTGGGCTCTCGGGCCGGTCATTGCTGGCGCTGAGCAACCCGGTCAGCCAGTACCTCGGCAAGATCTCCTACAGCCTCTATCTCTGGCACTTCCCGGTGGTCGTGCTGATCCTCACCGTCGTCCCCCGGTACTCGGTGGCGTACTGGGTGGCGGGTCTAGCGCTGATCTTCGGTCTGTCCGCCGCCTCCTTCCACCTGCTCGAGGACCCCGCGCGGCGCGGAACCTGGTTCCGACAGCGCCCCGGACGCCTGCCGATCCCCGCGACCGGGTGGCTGCGATACGCCGCCGCCTGCGCGATCACCGCGGTTCTCGCCGGTGCCGCCCTCCTCGCCGTCCGAGCGATCAGTCCGACGCGACTTGTACTCCCGGCGGCGGTCCTGATCGGACATACGCAGGACGATCCGAGCAACTGCATCGGCGCGGCGGCGCTCGATCCCCGCCATCGCTGCGCCAGGCTGAACAGCGGCGACCGAGTCGCGCCGCTGCCCGGCGAGCTGCCAGACGACACGGGCGGCGCCTACGCCTGCTTCGCCTATCTGAGCCAGCCCATCCACCCGTGCGGATACGGAAGCCTGCGACCAAACGCGATCCGGGTTGCCCTCGTCGGCGACAGTCACGCCGCAGCGCTCCTGGCGGCCCTCGAGCCCCAGCTGGATGCACTGAACTGGCGCGTCACAGCATTCACCGGACAGACATGCCAGTGGCTACCCGCCTATCTCTCACCAGCCTGCCCGGGACTCCGCGTGATCCAACGGTCGCTTCTTCGTGACCGCTACGCGATCGTCATCGCCACCGAGATCCGCGTCTACACCAGCTCCATTGCCGAACACCTCGAGGCGATGAGGCCCGTCGCCGCTACCGGGACGCGGATCGTGGTGGTCGAGGACGACCCGAGCGTGTCGCCCGCGAGTACGGCGTGCGTGACCCGGATCACCTACAGCGCGACCGGCAACTGTGGCACCCGCGCCACGATCGCCTACCAGGCCCCGGATCTCCTGGCCCAAGCCGCCGAACGGATCCCCGGGGCCCGCGTGGTCCAGACCCGCCGGTTCTACTGCCGCCACGGGTTCTGCCCCGCGACGATCGGCAACGTTCTCGTGTACAGGGACACGGCCGCCCACGTCACTGCCAGCTACGCCCGAACCTTGAGCCCGTACCTCGTGGAAGCGATTGAGCACGTGCTCCCAACCGCGCTGCACTAAACCGAGCTCAAACACCGGCCTCGCCCGGACGATCGACTTCCTGTTTCAGGCGACGGTGTGCGTCGAGGCGGCGGTAATGCTCAGGTGTTGCGGGCGCGTTGTGCTGATTTCTTGGCCTGATTGCCGCAGGTTTGCATCGAGCACCAGCGACGGGTCCCAGGGCGTGAATGATCGACAAATAGCACCCGGCAATCAGGGTTTGCGCAGGAGCGCATCCGCGCCAGTTCCGATGAGCTGACGAGATCGAGGGCGTCCCTGGCGGTCAGGGCGAGCGTGGCCGCCACGGGGTCATCTGCCCGGAAACTCAGCCGGCCTTCGCCATCGAGGTACGGCTCGGGAGGGGGGTACGCCGCTGCCGTGTTGACTGATTGCCGGACGGAGGTCGGACACGAGGAGATTCCGGCCGCGCTGTGCGCCGCGGTAACGAGGGCGTTGATCGCCTCCCGTAGCGCGCGCGCCGTAACGTCGCGGTCCGGCGGAGGATGTCGACCCTGGCAATCGCACGGGCCGAACTGGCGGATCCACGCGTCGACGCGTACCGGGCTGCCTAGCTCCTCCTCGGCATCCGGTCGTCCGCGATGCCGCAGCGTGCGGATGAAATCCAGGCACATCCGCCCCGCGCCCGACCGGAACGGCTGATCCGAAGACGTGGCCAGCATCGGGGCATCGTAGCGCGGCACCTGTTAGATTGGTGCCAGGACTGGCACCTGTATGACCGGTGCAGTCAAACCTCGGATCCCTGGGAGGGCCGATGAGCATCCAGACCAGGCAAAACCTCCGCAGTCAGACCGCGACCGTGAACGGCGTGAACCTCCACTTCTGGATCGGCGGCGACCCCGAGGGACCACCGGTCCTGCTATGGCACGGCTTTCTGGGGACCGCGTATTCGTGGCGCAAGGTCATGACGCCGCTGGCCCGCGCGGGACTGTCCGTGCTGGTGCCAGACATGCGCGGCTACGGAGATTCGGACAAACCCCGCGGGACCGATGGATATGACGGACGAGCGCTGGCCGAGGAGTTCCGTGCACTCGTCCGGCAGATCGGCTTCGGCGCCGGCCGTCCTCTCACGCTGGTCGCTCACGACATGGGCGCGCCGCCGGCGCTGCTGTGGGCCGCCGATCACCCCGAGGAGATCTCGAGTCTTCTCTATATCGAGGAGCCCGTGCTGCGCCTCTCGTTTCTCCGCGAGCTCATTGTCTACACGCCCGAGGCCGCCGCTGCCGGCTCGATGTGGTGGTGGCTCCTTCCGCTGGCCCCGAACGCACCCGAGCGGATCATCGTCGGTCACGAGCGGTCCTACCTCAGTTGGTTCTATGACCGGGTCACCTCCAGCCACGAGGGGGTCGGCTCGGCGATCGACGAGTACGCGCGCACCTTCGCCGGCACCAACGGGGTGCTCGGCGCGCTCGGCGTCTACCGCGCCGCGTTCACAACGATCGAGCAGACCGAGCCCCTGGCACACGACAAGGTCAGCGTCCCCGTCGTCGCGATCGGCGGTGAGCTATCCCGTGCAGACTACGTGCGAGAAATGGTCGAGTCCGTCGCGCACACCGTAACCGGCGTCGTGGTGCCCGGGTGCGGCCACTTCGTCCCCGAGGAACGACCCGACGAAATCATCGACCGCGTCCTCCAACTGACCGGACGCTGCTGAACAAGACGACATCGCAGGCGCGAAGCCGGAGCCGCTCGTCACGACTCTTGGGAGGGCGATACGGCGCCGAACCGGTCGCAAACAGGGAACATCGGCGACCGGCACACAAGAATGGCCCCTTCATGCATTGCTCTTATCCGAGCTGGTGGAACTTGAGCGCCCGTGACGGCGCTGCCGCGTGCCCCCGGCCGTAGAATTGTGCGTGTAAATCCCAATCGTGTCCACGGAACGGGGGCGGTCCACGCACGACAGCGACGCGTGTTGGTTAGGCAGGCGGATCGTCCATCTCGCCCACGGGAGTCGTGCCGTGACGGTCCTTATGGCGGTAGCGCTCGCAAGCGCCTTCGTCTTGTCGGCGTGCGGTGGCTCAAGTCGCGCTGCGCACGGTGGGGCCGGTGCGGGAACGTCGATCGCGGCGGCCGTGGTCGCGTTCGTGGCTCCTCGTGACGGTGCCGACGCGGTGATCGGAGCGCAGCTTGCGAGCTTTGCGCAGACGGTGCAGACCAAGCTGGTTGACGACTGTATGACCAACGACGGTTTTCCGGTGCCGACGTTTCTAGCGGGTGGACCGCCGACTGATCTGGGCAACCCGCAGTTTCCCAACCTGCCCGCGATCGAGGGTAGCCACGACCTGGGCCTGTTCACCGGCGGCGTGCCGTTGGTCGATCCGCAGAGCGGCATGAGCGCGCCCGAGCGCCGGGCCTGGCAGGCGCGGCTCGGCCATTGCTTCAGGGCCATGCAGGGGCAGACCCCACTGTTTGGCTCGGCGAAGTTCGGGCAGTTGAGCTCCGGCTGGTTTAGCGTCGTGAACCAGGTCAGTCGGTCGGCCCAGGTTCGGGCGCTGAGTAAGACGGCAGCGACCTGCAGCGCCGCGCACGGGGTGCCGGCGACGTCGGTGATGAGCGTGTACGCGCGGTTGCAGGGCCAGCTTGGGCCGATCTCATCGTCCAGCGCGGACAGCGCGAAGGTGCAGGCGCTGCAGGCGAAGGGAGCGAGCGTGCTGGCGGCGTGCTGGGCGAAGGTGATCAACGAGACGACGGCGCTGTTGAGCGGCCGCCGCACGGCGTACCTGGCCCAGAACGCAAGCGCCATGGCGGCGCTTGAGAGCCAGGTCGACGGGCAGGTGACCGCGCTCGAGCGCCGGTATGGGATCAAGCTGGCGCTGGTGGGGTCATGACCGGCGGGGGGAAGCGACGGTTCGCGCGGCGGCGCCGGGAGCGCGACGATCGTGGTACGCCGCTGCGGGGGCGTGGTGGGCTGGTGATCGGCGCGGTGCTGGCGTTGACGGTCGTCGTCGGCGTGTTGGCGTTCCTGATCGGGCGGGGGGTGTCGACGCCGGCGCAGCAGGCAGCGCGGGCGCGACCGCCGGCAGCGTCGGTGTTGACAGCGCCGGTCGTGTTGACGTACGCGCGCACGACCGTGGTGCTGCGTGGGACGTTGACCGACGGCGGTGCGATCTCGGTCGGGGTGCCGGGCGACCTGTCGGGCGATCTGGCGGTGGTGACCGCGGTCGCGATCGCTCCCGGCGCGCAGGTCGATGACGGAAGCTTGATCGCCGCGGTCGCGGGGCGGCCGGTGTTCGTGTTGCGGGGCCAGATCCCGGCGTACTCGACGATGAGCTATGGCAGCACCGGCGTCGAGGTCACCGAGCTGCAGGCGGCGCTTGAGGCGACCGGGTTCTCGATCGGGTCCGACACGGCAGGCACCTACGGGGCCGGGACGGCGGCGGCGGTCGCCGACCTGTATCAGCGGGCCGGCTATGCGCCGGTGACCGCGGCGGGTCCGGTGGGCGGCTCGGGCGCCAAGCATACGGCCCGGCCCAAGCAGTATGCGACGGTCCCGTTGGGGGAGGTGATGCTCACGCCGTCGCTGCGGGTGACCGTGGTGTCAGTCGCGCATCTGGGCCAGACGATCGCGAGCGGCAAGCCACTGGCCAGGCTCGGATCGGGCCGGTTGTCGTTTCAGGCTTCGACCGATGTGAACACGGCGAGCCTGCTGAAGATCGGCGCGACCGGACGGGCGACGTCTGATCTGAGCGACGGGTCGTTTGCGATCCGGCTGAGCGCGAAGCGACCGGGCGGCGCGCCAGGCGGCGGCCCGGGTTCGAAGCTGACGTTGACGCCCGTAAAACCGGCCGCGGCGGCGCCCTATGTCGGGCAGAATATGGCGCTGCACGTCCAGACCGGTCAGGCGGGGGGGCTGCAGTGGGTCGTGCCGGTGTCGGCGGTGATCACCGCGGCCTCCGGCGCGTCGTCGGTCACGGTGCTGCACGGCTCACGGCAGGTGTCGGTGCCCGTCCAGGCGGGGCTCGCGTTCGCGGGTCGCGAGGTCGTGCGGCCGGTCGATGGTGGTCTGCAGGCCGGCGACCAGGTCGTGATCGGCCTGGGCGGCTCGGGATGAGCGCCGCGCGAGGGCCTTCGCAGGCGGAGCTGTTGACGCTGACCGGTGTCGGGCGGATGTATCCGGGCTCGCCGCCGGTGCACGCCCTGCGCGACGCCTCCTTCTCGGTAGCGCCCGGCGAGGTGCTCGGGATAATCGGGCGCTCGGGATCGGGGAAGTCGACGCTGCTGAACCTTCTGGGGCTGCTCGACCTGCCGACGAGCGGTGACTATCGGATCGACGGCCAGCGCGTCGGACGGTTGAGCGACCGCGAGCAGACCGCCCTGCGGGCTCGGTTCTTCGGGTTCGTGTTCCAGCAGTCGTTCCTGCTGCCGTCGCTGAGTGCGCAGGAGAACGTCGAGCTTGGGTTGCGGCCGCGTCGGCTGGCGCCCAGCGAGCGGCGCGAACGCGCCATCGAGGCGCTCGGACAGGTCGGGGTGTCGCACCGGCGGCGGTTCCTGCCGGGCGAGATGTCCGGCGGCGAGTGCCAGCGGGTGGCGATCGCGCGGGCGCTGGCGCAGCGGCCAGGGGTGCTGCTGTGCGACGAGCCGACTGGCAACCTCGACGAGCGCACCAGCAACGAGGTGCTGCAGACGCTGATCGACAACCAGGCGAAGGACGTCGCGGTGGTGATAGTCACCCACGACATGGGGATCGCGCGAACGCTGCCGCGGCTGTTGAGCGTCCGCGACGGGGCCGTGTCCGAGGGCGCGGGAGCGTTCCTGGACGCGGAGACGCTGCCGGGCGGCGGGCAACGGTGAGCGGCCTGCGCTCGGCGCTCGTGGAGGCAGCGACGTCGATCGTGCGCCAGCCGATGCGGACGCTGTTGTGCGCGCTCGGGACGGTCGTCGCGGTCGGCGCGTTCACGACCACCAACGGCCTGACCGAGAGCGCTTCCAACGCGGTCTCGGCATCGTTTAACGAGCTGCGCGCGACGACGGTCGAGTTCCAGGGGCCCTCGACGCTGTCGGAGACCGACGTGGCACGGCTGGCGCGGCTGGGCGGCGTCACCCGCGCCGGGTTGGTGTGGGATCTCGATCACCAGCAGCCGCTACCGGTTGCGGTCGGCCCGACGGCGAGCGGGCCCTCGCAGACGCAGCTGTCGGTCACGGCGATGTCTCCGTCGGCGCTGGCGGCGATCGGGGCGGTGCTGTCGTCGGGGCGGTTCTACGACATCGGCGCCGACCTGCACCATCAGATGGTCGCGCTGCTCGGTTCCGCGGCGGCATCGCAGCTGGGGATCAGCTCATCGCTGGGCAACCCGGCGATCAACGTCTCAGGGATCGTGTTGACGGTGGTCGGGATCGTGTCGAGCTCCCAGCAGGAGTCCCAGGCGCTGCTCGGGGTGATCGTGCCGCCGTACGTGGCCGGCGTGATCGCCGGCAACCGGGACCCACGGCGTGTGATCGCACGGACCGCGCCGGGCGCAGCGCAGCTGATCGGCCGCCAGGGCCCTGCCGAGCTCGATCCATACCAGCCCGGCCAGGTCACCGCCGAGGTGCCGCCCAACCCGACGACGCTGCGCTCCCAGGTGCAGGCCCCGCTTTCGACGCTGTTGAGCGTGCTGAGCCTCGCGGGCCTCGGGATCGGATTCCTGGCGATCGCGGCGGTCACGATCATGTCGGTAGCGCAGCGCCGGTCAGAGATCGGACTGCGTCGCGCGGTCGGCTATAGCCGGCTCGAGATCGCCCGGCTGATCGTGCTTGAGGCGGCCGGAGTCGGCATGCTGGGCGGGATCCTCGGCACCTCGATCGGGGTGCTCGCGACCGCCGCGATCGCGTCGGGCAACCACTGGACGCCGGTGATGAACACCACGCTCGTGCTTGCCGCCCCGTTCCTCGGCGTCGCCGTCGGAATACTCGCCGGCTGCTACCCGGCGATCCGCGCCGCCAGGATCACGCCGATGGCGGCGCTGCGCTCCTGAAACAGTCACCGGCGCCTCGCGGCGGCGTCCGTTAGACGTTGGTTTGCGGACGCTCTGGTCACCGCCCGTGCGGTCGCGCGGGGCGAGTGTCTCCCGCCCCTCATCCTCGTCGGCTGATACGGGCGGGGGCGTGCCAGGCCAGAACGAGCAACACGCGAGCCGGGGCTCGTGTCAGTCGATCCGCAGGCGCTCGTCGCCGAGTATTACTTCATCCCCGGGGCGAAGCTCGCACCGGCCGACGTCGATGCCGTTGACCTCGGTGCCGTTAGTGGACCCGAGGTCTTGGAGCACCCATCGCCCGTCGCGAAAGACGAGCCGAGCGTGCCGGCGGGAGACGCTCATGCTCGAAAGGACGACGTCGCACGACGGGTGGCGGCCCAAGAACACCGTTGTCTACCAGACTGCGCGACGAGATTGACGCACCTTTCGATCGCCCGGAGAGCCGCGCGTGAGGCAGCTCCGATCGGTGGGTTGGAAGCGCCGAACCTCAGCGGAACGTGCGTGCTGAGGTTGGGCTGCTCAATCCTTCGGGGAATCTGCGGTCCGCGGGACGCCGGTGACAGTGGCGACGATGGTGGGCTTGCCGGCCCGGTTGCGGCTGGTGACGCACGTGACAGCGATGCTTCGGCCGGTGTGGATGGGCGTGGCATCGATCTGGAGCAGCTCGTTGAGCGGTGCGGCACGGAGCAGGTTGATTCGGATCGATGAGGCCAATGCCTCTCCGTAGATCATCCGTAGCCAGGTCAGTCCGACCTCGAGTGCGGCGGCGGCGGCGACCCCGCCGTGGAGCGTTCCGAGATCGTTGGTGCATTGATCGTCGGGGGTGAAGCGCGCCATTACGATGCTGTCGTCAGGACTGAGTGTGGTGGTGAGCAGATGGTGTAGCGCGAGATCGGGCGGGGGTTTGGCGGCCTGCGGGTAGGCGTGGTTCTCGTCGTGGCCGCCGTTGATAAAGCGACACCAGGTGCTGGCGGTCGCGACGACCGCGCCGTGTGCGTCCTGGAGGGTGCTGTGCGCGAGGGCCGCGGTGGGCGAGACGGCGACGGCGTTGGCGTCGCAGCTCAATGAGCTATCTCCGCTGCCGGCCATCTCGACGAGGTCGATCGAGAGCTCGGAGGTAACGATCGATCGCCCGGGCGGTCGGATCGCGTTTGTGACGCGGCTGAAGCTCTCATCGATCATTACCCGATGGTTGCCGACGAGTATCGGGCCCCGTGGGAGGCGTCAAACGTGGACGGCCAGGTCACGTCGTATCGGTGGGGCGGTGGGGCACGGGACGGGCGGCGGTTGTCCCACGACAGCCATAGGCCGACTGAGATGGGGCGCGCGGGGACGGCGCTCGTCGTTATAACAGGCGCGCGTCGCGTGCGGTCGCTGGGCCGTCCTCTAGGCGATCGCACAAGAGGTTCCCCCTGGACGGTACTTTTCAGGGCATGGACGAAGACTTCTTTCCTCCGCCTCCTCCGCCTCGGGAACCTGAGTCGCGACCGCCGTCGCCGGAATGGATGGGGCCGCCCTATGGCGTGCTTCCTGGTGCGGTGGCGCTCGAAGTCGTCGTCGCGCAGAACGAGCAGGCCGCGGTGTACATCGGGCGGTGTGCCGCGTATCCGACAGGACTCGATTTCGAGCTGCACGTGCTTGCCGCGGCGAGCGCCGGTGACCTTGACCCGTCCTTGAACGGGATCTACCAGCGGCCTGGGGGAGTATCGACATACGAGGAGATGCTCCGGTTTGGTGTTGCCTTTGCTGATGGCCGCAAGGGCAGCAATCTCGGCGGCTTCACGCGCTCCGGAGAGGAGCCCGAGGGGCCCGTCCTGTGGGGGATGGGCGGCGGCGGAGGCGGCGGGCGCTGGCATCAGGGCTTTTGGATGTGGCCGCTCCCGCCGATCGGTCCGCTGTTCTTCGTCTGCGAATGGCCGGCGGCAGGGATTCCCCTCACCCGCGTCGAGGTCGATTCGGAGCCACTCCGCGATGCCGCCGGGCGCTCCCGTGAGCTGTTCCCCAATCACGCCTCGGCGGTCAGGGGCAGCACCTGGTCACGGGGGATCGGAAGCGCGCGAACCCGCGCCCCGCAGGACCGGGATGCGTAGAGCAGTAGCCCCGGCGCCTCGAGCGTTGAGTCCGCCGCCAGACCGTCCGCTGGTCCATCCCTGTCAACGCACGCGTCCGGTGCCTGGCTGCTCTACCTCCCGCACGCCCAGCAGGTCGGGGTAGGATCGCCGGTGCCGATGGACCTCGGATTCCACATCGCCGACTTGACCTGGACCGCAGGCCCGCCCGAGCTGGCTCGGACGCTGGGCCGCCTCGCCCGCGAGGCGGAGGCCGGCGGGATTGCCCGCCTGACCGTGATGGACCACTTCTGGCAGATCGGTCCGGTGGGCGCGCCCGAGGAGAGCATGCTCGAGGCCTACACGACTCTCGGGTATCTGGCGGGGGTCACGGAGCGGGTTTTGTTGCACACCCTCGTGACTGGGGTGGTCTACCGCGAGCCGGGCTTCCTGGCAAAGGTCATCTCCACGCTCGACGTGCTGTCGGGCGGGCGCGCCGGCCTGGGTATCGGCGCGGCGTGGTTTCAGGAGGAGGCGGAGGGGCTGGGCTTCGCCTTCCCGCCGCTCGGTGAGCGCTTCGAGCGCCTGGAGGAGACACTGCAGATCTGCCTGCAGATGTGGGGCGAGGACGAGGGTGCATTCGAGGGGCGGCACTATCGGCTGGGACGCACGCTCAACTCGCCGGCACCGCTCAGTCGACCGCGGTGGGGCGCGACTACGACGAGATCGAGAAGACGACGATGATCAGCATCGACGCCTCTACCTCCCAGGGCGAGCTGCTCGACAAGCTCCGCGCCGGCCACGACCTCAGCGTTGGAAGCTGACACGCACCGGACGCTATCGGGGCGGTCAGCCTTCCCTGGTGGACGTCGTGCTCAGCTGACCACAGCGCCAGTCTTGGCTCCAGGCACGCTGACTATCGAGCGGCGGTGAAAACCTGGAAAGCGAGCGGTGCGTTGTAGCGCCCGTCGTCTCGTTGAAGGTTGGCCAGATGGTCGTTGACCGCTGCCCTCGCCGCGTCGAAATCGCGATCGGCGACGCCAAGGAAGGTGAGTTGGCCGTCGTCGATGATGGCGTCTGGGTCGACCGTGACGGTCTGCTCATAGGCTGTTCTCTCGATCGCTGACCATCCGGCCGCCGTCAGGATGGCGGTGGTGTGGTCTGGGTCTGCGAGGCTGAACGGGCCAGTGGGGCTCTTGCCAGCCGCAAGGGCCGGCGGTGATGGGACAAACGGCGCCAGGCTCGGACCCACGAACCACGGATTCTGCGCCGGAGCCTGCCAGCAAACGAAGGCAAGCCGACCCCCCGGGGCCAGCTGGGCTCGAATGTTCGTGAAGGCGACGACGGGCTCGTCGAAGAACATCACCCCGAACTGGCTGACCGCTGCGGTAAACGGTCCGCCGTCGATGCTCTCACGCTGCACGTCGGCCACGACAAAGCGGACGTTCGCCGCCCCGCGGTCACGCGCTCGCTGCCTGGCGTAGCCGACCAGCGGAACCGAGATATCGGCGCCCACCACCGACCCCGTCGCACCAACCAGCGTGGCGGCGGCGAACGCGGCGGTGCCACCGCCGCTCCCGATGTCCACAACCCGCTCGCCGGCGACGAGACCGGCGGCGTTCAGGAGCAGATCGGTCACAGCGCCGGTCAACTGCTCACGCCGGCGCCACACCGACGCCCAATACTCGTCGTTCCAGCGTCGCCGCTCGGCCTGGTTGTCGCTGCTCTCCACCACCGCGCGCCTCCTGTACCTAGCTCGGCGACCACGTCCGCGATCTCCCGCGGAATCTACACATATCTCCTTCTCGAACCAGTGGTCTGCGAACGGCTCATCGTTGAACCGAGGCACCTCGACCCAGCCGCTGGAGCGGTAGAGCGAGAGCGCCTCAGTGCTCACCGCGCTCGTCTCGATGTGCGCGACGTGCGAGCCATCCGCGCACGCACAGGCCTCCAACCTGTCGAGCAGCCGCCGTCCGAGGCCGAGCCCGCGCGCTTCGGGAGCGATCCACATGCGCTTGATCTCGGCGGGCGCACCGCGGTGATGCTTGACCCCGCCGCAGCCCAGCGCGTTGCCATGCAGATAGGCGACGAAGAACGCCCCGGCCGGGTGCCGGAGCTCGTGCGGATGTGCGGTGGCGCCGACCGTCGGGTCGAAAACACGGGGCGAGCGGCGCTCGTGTGCGCGCCGGTTCAGCTCGGCGACATATTCGGCGACGCAGTACTTCGCGTCTGGGTGCTCCGGGTCGATGTGTCTGATCTCGACGCTCGCGGCCGACAGCAGTCGCTCGACGTCTCGCATCGCGGCGACGAGCCGTTCGCGCTGCTCGGCGGAGAGCGGCTCGAGCAGCGACTCAGCGCGTTTGTCGGACCGCCGGTCGATCATCGCCCACTCGCGCCGCCCGGCCGTCGTCAGCCGGGCAATGCGGATCCGCCGGTCCGCGGGGTTCTCAGTCACCTCGACGAGCCCAGCCGTCTCGAGCGAACGCAACAGCCGGCTCAGGTACCCGGAATCGAGCGCCAGGCGCGAGCGCAGCTTCCGCACCTCGCAGCCGTCTCGACCGATCTCCCACAGCACGCGCGCCTCACCGAGCGGCAGCGCGCGACCGAGAAACCGGTCGTCGAGCGCGCCTACACGCTCCGTTACGACGCGGTTGAAGCGGCGGACCTGCTCGACCATCGTGTCGGCCATTCTCTGACCTTAGTCAGAAGACTACGGCCCGTCAAGACGAGCAAATGGACTAGGTGTCTGCTTGCCCGGCGAAACCCTCGAGGCGTGCATGGCGCGCGAGATCCGTGAGCCGACCGCCTCATCCTCGTCGATGCCCGATGGAATCGCGGACTTGGGGCCTTACATCGCCTTGATGTCCAGCGAGTCTTGGTAGCCGCCGGTGCCGAGCTTTCCTGGGCTGTGCGTGATGTTCAGGTAGTCGTATGGACCGGCCGAGCCCGGCTTGAACCATGCTGGGTAGACGAAATCGGTAACCCACGTACCGTCCAGCCGGTACCAGTTCTGGGCGACCGGATCACACGCCTCGGCCAGTCTGCCGTACAGATCCCGTGTACCGGAGGGATCGATCAAGGTTTCGATGACTTCATGGGACAAGTATCCGGACCAGTCCTGGGACTGCGCGCCGACGGCAATGATCGGTTGCCCATCGCTCCCGAGCCAGTGGCAGCCGCCCGCTCCGCCACCACACCAACGCTTCGAACCGACCACTCGCAGGCTCAGTACGTGAACGGGAATGGCCGTGGGGCTGTCGGACCACACGATTCTCGCTACCGGCCAGTGCGCCGCGACCTGCGAATCCACCTGGCGCACGATCGCGCGCTGTACCCGGGGGGCAGCGGGGTGCAGCATCAGGCCTGCGGAGACGATCAGGCGTAGGGCTATGTGGTGAACAACGAGCATCATGCATCCGGCGCGGACAGCGCGGTAACCACGAGGGCGATCATCAGTAGCTGGTTCATGTCTTTCAGCATGCTCCAGCGTGCCATCGTTTTCGTCCCCCACGACGGGCGATCTTCGGGGGGAACCGGGGGATGCGCGGGGTGGGCGCATGCTCACCCTTCGGGTGAGTTTGCCGGTGCGGGCGACATCGTCTTGCTCGACGATGTTCGGCTTTGGGCTCAGGTGGGCGAGCTCCGCGACGCGCCAGCCCGGTCGCGCCAGCCCGGTCGCGCCAGCCCGGTCGCGGCAGCCCGGTCGCGGCAGTATGCGGGTGCAGGCCGCAGGATCACGTTCCGCTCACAACACTGCGGTCAGGCCCTCGCCAAGCAGGAGCGCTGGACGTCGTGCGGCAAGTAACTCTCGCCGCCGCCAGCGCCAACCTCGTGGTAGCGGTAGTACCGGGCGCTGCCCGTCAACCTGATCGGCGCTGCGCGGGCGTCCGTGGCTGCGGTGAGATCGTGAGGATTGCGGCGCTCGCGGCCGGCAGTGTGATGGCGTACGTCGCCACGGCGGCGGGGGCTGCGGAGGGCGTCAGCGTGACCGTCGTGGTCGGCCCGGCGAGCGAGCCCGTCGTGGTTTGCGCGCCGAAGCTCTGACCGTCGATCGTGATGGCGCTGGTGGCGTAGGCACTGGGCGCCAGAAGTCGTTCGAGCTCGGCCGGTTCGGACGGGGTCGGCGTGTGAACGAGCACCGAGCTCGCGCGGGTCAGGCTGTCGTTGATCAGAACCAGTCGGGTAGAGCCGTTCTTGGCGACGGTCGCCCAAACACGTGTCTGCTCGGTGTTCTCCTGAGCGACCCGCAACAGCTTGGAGCCCGGTGGTGCTGCCTGGGAGAACATCAGCAGTCCGTAGTACTCGGGGCGCACGGTGCCGATCCACTCGCCTTTCACGCGGCTGAAGCCGAACAGCTGGTTCGCGGTCCCGGGGAAAGTATGGATATTGACGCCGTCGATACCGTCGGCCATCGCTTCGAATAGCGCGTTCAGCGCCCATAGGGCCGAGGCGAAGACGTCGCTCACCCCGGTTCGGCCACCGCACGTTACCGAGTTCATCTCGTCGATTCGGATCGGGACGTGGTCGGCGTGCGAGAGCGACGCATACTGCGCGAGCGCGGCCGTGAGCCGGCTCGGCGGGCGCGGATTGAGCAGGTTCGGCACGGTCGGGTACCCAAGGAGGCTCGGAGAGTTCAGGCATTTGTTCAGCCAGTAGCTGTGCACCGTCACGACGCCGAGCGACGGCTCGGCGGCGAGGAATTGCGGGAGGTGTTGCAGCCACGAGTAGCTTCCACTCGAGGGGCCGGCCAACGGGAACCCGCCGATCGCTCGGCGAAAGCTCGAGAACTCGTCTGTGAACGTCTGGAAGTCGTAGCTCGGGGGCCGCCCGGCCATAGGGACGCCCCTCGGGGTGTTGTAGTAGCCCCGGATCGAGTAAAGCTCGGGTTCATTGCCAAGTTCAAGCGCTGCTATGTGCCGTTGGCCGATCCCGGAGAGGAGCGCGCGCGCCTCGGCCGCTTCGACCACGCGATTGTCGGCCTCGAGGTTGATCCCCATGATGTAGCGCAGGCGGGTTTCCTGGGCCAATGCGCGCGCGACCGCGAGCCAGCCTGGCGTGACGTCATACGTAATTCCCCGGGGGCGCCGCATCTTCGCGACCGGCCACCAGGTCCAGTCGGTGCTGTCGCCTCCGATACGCATCTCCGGAGCTTGATCGGGAGTGAGATTTTGGAGCAGCCGTACGAACACGGGATTGATCGCGTTCGGGTCGGTTCCCGCATAGGAGAGAAGCGTTCGGTACTCGAGCGAAAGCCCGACGAATCCGGCGGGGATCGGCGGCCCGTGTGCGATCGTGCCGACCGTCACGACCGCCGGCGCGGCTGGCGAGGCTGCCGTCGGCTTCGTCGCCATCGCCGATGTGGCGCCATCGAGCAGGAGTGCGAGCACGATCACCGCAACGGCCATCGCGGCCCTGCGGCGCGTCGCGTCTCGCCACGCACGGCAACGGTAGCCACCTCTGCCCAACAGCACAAACGCTCGGTAGCAGCTCACGTCGGCGGCGGTGCACTCGAGCCAACGGCCGCAGGGGGCGGGGACAGCCCCGACACGACTGCAGTCGAGGCGGAGGTCGCGGGCTTCCCGTCGCCAACCGCGTTGCTCGCCGTCTCCTCGACGCGGATCGTATGACCCACATCGCTCGCAACGAGAGCGTAGCTCGAGCCGGTCGCTCCTGCGATCGCCGAGCACGACAGGCCAGAGCTCGCGCAGTCCTCCCACTGATAGGTATAGGCAGTCGGATGGTTCGACCATGGGGGATCTGACGCCGCCAACGTGTGGCCCTGCGCCGTTGTTCCGGAGATCGACGGCCTAGAGCGATTGACCGGAACGTCAGGCGGCGCCTGAAAGCTCACGACGTAGGCATGCCCGGCGTCGCGGAACCGGTGGAGGAACCGGTGCCACGCTTCGCGCGCGTACGACATATCCACGGTCGTCCTCACGCGAACCTCGACGAGCCCTCGGCGATCCACTCCGGTCCAGTCGATGCGCAGGTGCCCAGCACGATAGGGCATCTGCTGGAACGCGCGCAGCGACCGGATCGTACGCGTCCGAACGCGGTTCACGACCGTCCAGTCGACGCCCACGAACGCGGTGCGATCGGGCATGAGCGCCCGCGCCAGCGGGGCAAAAGCGGGAACAACCGTGGCGCCGACCGAGTGTCCGCCGCGGCCGCTGCCGACCGGCGACGCGTACGCATAGATCGGCCCCGGCTCCCCGACTCTCTCGGGCTCACGGATTGGCACCACGTAACGTTCGACGCGGTGAATCGTATCTCCCTCGATCGTGACCAAGTAGCCCGTGCGGTACACGTCCTCGACAATCCCGACGTGCGGGCTCGTGTCCACGTTCTCGGGGCCGGTGCCGAACAGGACCGCGTCGCCCGGAGTTGGCGTTCCGCTCACACGCTTGACGTACGTCCTTGCCCGGGCCCAGTCGTATAGGTCGCCGACAAATGGAAGGCTCGGGACCGGAACCCCGGCATGCTCCCACACCCAAGTCACGAACAACGAACACCACAGCTCACACGGCCCGAACTTCGTGCAGAAGTCTCCAGGCTCGCTGTAGCCGAGCTGGCTCGCCGCGACATGCAGGATCCGCTGGCGAGTCGCGCTCGCCACAGCACCCCCGGTGTTCGCCGCCAGCGTTACGGCAACGGCCAGGACGCAACAGACCGCGCCCTTGATGAGACGCCAACCCGTGCCCTTGCGCCCCACCGATGCCCCGGGCGCGCTCCGAGAGATTTCCTCAGTGCCCGCATGACATCCTCGGGCGGCGCGGCCACTCCTTCGGTAATCCCAAAGATGCCTTCGAAGTCCCCGTGAGCGGTGAACCCTTCGACATCCGTGTCGTTTCATGTACCCGATCGTCCTTAGTACTCGTCGTCAGCATACCCGTGGCACCGACGGCCTGTGCAATCAGCCTCGATCCGCCAGCGCCCTCCGCGCCCAAGCGCAACCGACCGCTTCGCTGCGGCGCGGACCCGCGTGGGACGACTTTCCGCGGTCGCGACGCTCTCGCGACACATGACCCCCCTCGGTTCGCGCTCGTGGTCGTATCCCTCGCCGCGGTCGAACGCGAGCTCGGAGCCAATGCGGCTGGACGGGGCGTGCATCGGGTACCCTCCTGGGGTCGGTGCTCCCGCCCAACTCGCCAAAGCTGTTGCGGGGGCATTGGTTTTGGCGGCCGTCCTGTTCGATCAGGGCGGCCGCTCTTGTGTGCGGCTGGCGGTTCCACTACGGCATGGGCCCGCGGAGGACCGCGATCCTCTCGACTTATCAAGCTTGAGGTTCCGTCCCCCCCGTTGGACCGATCGGGGGCCTTCCAGGCGTTCCTGTCAAATCGATCGAGACACAGGTGCGCGGGTTCGAGAGCAATGCAAGAGCTCAGCGACCGCCCGAAGTTGGGGCGACTCAGGTCAGGTCGAAACCCACAGCGATCACGACAGTCCGACGAAGCGCTCGATCGGCCGGTGAGAGAGAATGTCGGTCTACCGTCGTCTGCAGGGAGGAAACCATGTCCACAATCGCTACTCCGCCCGTTGCCGGCGAGGTTGACCAGTGGCTCTCGCGCTTTGGTGACGCGTTGACGCGGGGCGATAGCGCTGGTGCCGCGGAGCTGTTCCTCGAGGAATGCTTGTGGCGGGACCTCGTCGCCTTCACGTGGAACATCAAGACCGTGGAGGGCCGCGAGGGCGTGAGGGAGATGCTCGAGCACACGCTCGCACACACCAGGCCGCGCGGTTGGCACGCGACGGAGGAGCCCGCCGCCGCCGATGGCGTGAGCGAGGCGTGGATCGCGTTCGAGACCGACACCGGGCGTGGCCGTGGCCACCTGCGGCTCAAGGAAGGCAAGGCGTGGACGCTGCTCACGGCGCTGGAGGAGCTCAAGGGGCATGAGGAGAGCGCCGGGGCCGATCGGCCCAGAGGCGTCGAGCACGGTGCGAACCCGGACCGTCGGACATGGTTTGAGGAGCGAGCGCGCGAGGCTGAGGAGCTTGGCTACGGCACCCAGCCGTACGTCGTGATCGTTGGCGGCGGCCAGGGCGCCATCGCGCTCGGCGCGCGCCTGCGGTCGCTGCGCGTCCCCACGATCATCGTCGAGCGCAACGCCCGCCCGGGGGACTCGTGGCGCAACCGGTACAAGTCGCTTTGCCTCCACGACCCGGTCTGGTACGACCATTTGCCCTACATCAAGTTCCCCGCGAACTGGCCCGTATTTTCGCCAAAGGACAAGATCGCCGACTGGCTCGAGATGTACACGCGCGTGATGGAGCTCAACTACTGGGGCTCGACAACCGCGAAGAACGCGCGCTATGACGAGGATGCAGGCGAGTGGATCCTGACCGTCGAACGCGATGGCACCGAAGTGACGCTACGCCCGAAGCAGTTGGTCATGGCCACTGGCATGTCGGGCCGCCCGTACGTACCGCAATTCCCGGGCATGGACGTCTTCATGGGCGACCAGCACCACTCCTCCCAGCACACCGGACCCGACAAGTACCGTGGCAAGCGGGCCGTCGTCGTCGGCTCCAACAACTCCGCCCACGACATTTGCGCGGCGCTGTGGGAGAACGGCGCCGATGTAACGATGGTGCAACGGTCCTCCACGCACGTGGTCAGGTCGCAGACGCTGATGGACATCGCCCTCGGCGCCCTTTACTCCGAGGACGCCGTCGCGTCGGGAATGACGACGGAGAAGGCCGACATGACCTTCGCTTCGCTTCCCTACCATCTCATGGCGGGGTTTCAGGTCCCGGTCTACGAGCAGATACGCGAGCGCGACAGCGACTTCTACGAGCGTCTGGAGCGCGCAGGCTTCCAGCACGACTGGGGCGAGGATGGCTCGGGCCTGTTCATGAAGTACCTGCGGCGCGCCTCGGGCTACTACATCGATGTGGGTGCCTCCGAGCTCGTGGCCAACGGTGACATCAAGCTCCAATCGGGCCAGGTCGACCACCTCACCGAGGACGCGGTCGTCATGGCCGACGGGACGGAGCTGCCGGCCGACCTCGTGGTCTATGCCACGGGCTACGGGTCGATGACCGGCTTTGTCGCCGACCTGATCTCACCTGAGGTAGCCGACAAGGTGGGAAAGGTCTGGGGGCTCGGCTCCAACACCGCCAAGGACCCCGGTCCCTGGGAGGGCGAGCAGCGCAACATGTGGAAACCCACCCAGCAGGAAGGACTCTGGTTCCACGGCGGCAACCTCCACCAGTCGCGTCACTACTCGCTCTACCTGGCACTTCAGCTCAAGGCTCGGGCCGAAGGCCTCGACACGCCGGTCTTCGGCCTGCAGACGGTCTACCACCTCCGCTGAGGTGTCAACGTCCGAGGCAGCCCCGCATAGCGCCGGCCGCTGGCATGGAGCTCATTCGCTCAACGACGACGCTCTCGCAGGTTGTCAATCGGAACGTGCCGGACCGCCCCGGAGGCTACTTCGTGAGCTTGACGCGGAAGGATTGGACGCGCACCTAAGGCGGGCAGTGGCGCCCCCGCGGCTCCGTGGTAACGCTCGACGTGGCCACGGGCGCCGACGTGACATCGACCGACGTAACTAAGGCTGACGCACGGCCTGCATCTGCGCGGCCGTGAACACATACGTGTTGGCCTGGAGACTCGTGACGTAGGTCCCCACATTCAAGGCGACCTGCCCGAGAAATCCGTCGACGACGATCTGAGTGCCTCGGACGTTGAGCACCACGAAGTAATGCCATTGGGTCAGGTTCGCCGGGTGGCCGGCGCCGCGGTCGGCTTCGACGACGACGAGCTGGCCGTGCTGTGCCGTCGCCCGCTGGATGTCCCGCCATGTCGGCGCCCAGGGCTGCGAACGGCTCCAGGTGACCGGATCCGGGGTGATCGCGTAACCGTTGCGCGGCTCGGACAGCGGCGTGCACCGGGAGGTCGGGAAGGTCCCGGTGCGCAGGTAATTCTGCGTAGCCGCGGCCGCGGCCGGGCAGTTCTGCGTGCACGGCCGGTTCGTGAAGGCGGGTGCGCTCGGGTTGATCGTCCGCAGCACGAGCATCACGGCGTTTCCCGGCCGGCTCGGATCGAGGCGCTCGAACCGGTCCAGCTGCGCGAACTGGCTGATCTCGGTTGCCGCGCTCGGACGCACGAGCGCGCTGTTCTGAGTAACGATCGAGGCGGCCGTCCGGTTCGTGCCGAGCTCCGCTCGCATCAGCACCAGCTTCGTCGCATCGACGTACTGCTGCTGGCAGCGCCGCAACATCTGCGGGTCGTTCGCGAAGAGCGTGGCGATCGACGAGTCGATCCGGGCGCTGGCGTCGAGCCACCGCTGCATGTAACCCTGGAGGTCCGCGTCCGACGCGATGGTCGCGTACGGCAGGGAATCACGGATCAGAGAGTCGCGGCGGTCGAGCTCGTCCTGGATCCCGCTCGTCGTCGACCACCACGGGTTCGATCCGCCGCCGACTTGGCGTTGCAGGACCGCGACGTCCGGCGGCAGCTTTCCGGCCCGCAGGAGCCGCCCGACCGCGGCATTCCCGGCGGTGCGCTGGAGCCATCTCAAGGTCGTCGCGGACGATGTCGGCGCAAGCGTCGGCGCAAGCGCGGGTGACGCAGCGGACCCCGCAGCCTCCTCTGTCGAGTCCGGAGTGTCCCGCACGTGAGTCATGGTTATGTAGCCGGCTCCGCGCGCAACGTCAGCTTGGTATAGACCGAGACGGTCTGATCCGCGATCGCCGACCAGCTGAAGGAGCGAATCACTCGCTTGCGGCCGGCCTGCCCCATCTGGGCGGCGAGCGCCGGGTCGTCGATCAGTCTGTTGACGCGGTCGGCGAAGGCGGCGGCGAACGCCGCTGGGTCGACCGGATCGATGGAGCCCGGCTCCTGCTCGAGCGGGACCAGGAAGCCGGTCTCACCGTCGTTGACGACCTCGACGATCCCCCCGGTCGCGGACGCGACGACGGCCGCTTCGCACGCCATCGCTTCGAGGTTGACGATCCCGAGTGGCTCATACATCGATGGGCAGGCGAACACCGTGGCGTGGCTGAGCAACTGGATGACCTCGCGCTTGGGGATCATCTGGTCGATCCAGATGATCCCATCGCGCACCGCTTGCAGGCGCTGTACGCCGGTGGCGACTTCGGCGCCGATCTCGGGCGTGTCGGGTGCGCCGGCGCACAGGACCAGCTGCGCGGCCGGTGCGAAATCCACGGCGGCACGAAGCAGATGGGGCACGCCCTTCTGGCGCGTGATGCGCCCGACGAAGACCACGGACGGTCGGTCGCGGTCGACGCCGAACCGCTCGAGAGCATCCGTGCCCGGGTCGGGCGCGTACTCCGCGGCGTCGATTCCGTTATAGATGACTCGCACTCGGTCCGCATCGATTGCCGGATAGCAGGCGAGGATGTCGCGTTTGGAGTCCTCCGAGACGGCGATCACCGCGTCGGCTGCCTCCAGAGCGGTCCGCTCGCAGAAGCTCGAGAGCGCGTAGCCGCCGCCGAGCTGCTCGGCCTTCCACGGCCGCAGCGGCTCGAGCGAGTGCACGGTGGCCACGTGCGGGATCCCGTGGATCAGCTTGGCCAGGTGGCCGGCGAAGTGCGCGTACCACGTGTGACTGTGGACGATGTCGGCTCCTTCGACGCCGGCCGCCATGAGCAAGTCGATCGACATCGCCTGGAGCGCCGCGAGATGCGGTGACGTGCCGGCCAGAGCCTCCCACGGACGGTACGCGCGGACGGCCGGATCGTCGCGGTCGGCGCCCCAGCAGTGAACGCTCAGGTCCACGAGTCGGCGGAGCTCTCGGGCGAGGTATTCGACGTGTACGCCGGCGCCGCCGTAGACCTCGGGCGGATATTCGCGAGTGAGCAGCGAGACGCGCAGCCTCATGCCTTTGGACTGGCCGGGACCCGGACGCCTTTGGGGATCACGACGATGCCGGCGTCGGACACGGTGAACCGCTCGCGGTCGGCGTCGACGTCCAATCCGACCTCGGCGCCGGGTTCGACGACGACGTCCTTATCGACGATGGCATCGCGGACGACCGCGTGGTGGCCGATCTCGACGCCGGAGAAGAGCACCGACCCGTCCACCTCGGCGTGGGAGTCGACGTGGACGCGGGGTGAGAGGACCGACCGCCGGACGGTGCCTCCCGAGATGATCACGCCCGAGCAGACCATTGAGTCGAGCGCCTGCCCGGTACGTCCCTTCTCCTCGAAGACGAACTTAGCCGGCGGCAACGGCTCGGGCAGCGTCAGGATCGGCCACTCCATGTTGTAGAGGTTGAACACCGGGTGAACGGAGATCAGGTCCATGTGCGCGTCGTAGAACGCGTCGAGGCTTCCGACGTCGCGCCAGTAGCCACGATCGCGATCCGTCGCGCCGGGTATCTCGTTGCTGTTGAAGTCATAGACGTGCGCCGACCCCGACCCGACGAGCATGGGGATGATGTTGGCGCCCATGTCGTGGGAGGACTCTTCAGCCTCGGCGTCCTCGGACACGACCTCGGTCAGCGTGTCGGTTGAGAACACGTAGTTGCCCATCGACGCATACACCTGGTCGGGTGCGTCCGCGAGCCCGACGGCGTGCTTGGGCTTCTCGTGAAATGCCGTGATCGTGTGGCCATCCGCGGCCGTCTCGATGACCCCGAACTGGTCGGCCTGCTCGATCGGGACGCGGAGCCCCGCGACCGTCACCGCGGCGTCTGACTCGATGTGCTGGCGCACCATCTGGGCCGGGTCCAGCCGATAGATGTGGTCGGCACTCAAGACCACCACGATGTCGGGTCGCTCATCGCGGAGCAGGTTGAGGTTCTGATGGATCGCGTCCGCCGAGCCCTGAAACCAGTACGGCCCGCGGCGCATCTGCGCCGGCACCGGCGTCACATAGTTACCGAGCAGTGGCGACAGCCGCCACGTGGTCGCGATGTGGCGATCCAGCGAGTGACTCTTGTACTGCGTCAGCACGACGATCCGACGGTACCCCGCGTTGACCAGGTTCGACAGCGCGAAATCGATCAACCGGTAGTTGCCGCCGAAGGGCACCGCCGGTTTCGCACGATCCAGCGTCAGCGGCGAGAGACGCGTGCCCGCGCCGCCGGCCAGAACGATCGAGAACACCTTGGCTTGGTCGGCGTTTCTCATTGTGTTCCCGCGGCGATCAGACGATCGAGATCAATCAGATCACCAGACCCCGGCGGCTCGCTCGCCCGCGGATGCGTGCCTCCCGCGTTCATCTCGTCCTCCTCCTCGAGTTCTGATCCGACCCACGGTTCACCTTAACCAACCAGCATCGCCAGTGCGTCCAAACGATCGCGCTTGAGCCCGCGCTCACGCGCGGCGGGCTCGGTTGAGATGGGTGTCGTGCGCTCCCACTGCGCCCAACACGGTGAGGCGACCCGCTACGCGGCGGTCGTCCGTTCGGCACGGCGTGATGGGGCGGTCCCGTCCGCCGGCACCGGTGGATCCGCATCCGCGGCTGATTGCGCCATCGCGGGTCGGACACAGCGTCCGTCGGCGAGGATGATCCCGTCAGAGCAGAACGCCTGGACCGCGCCGGCGCCGAACTGCTCGTCGTATAGGCGCGCGTAGAGACCACCCCGTTCCACCAGCTCGTCGTGGCTGCCGCGTTCGGCCACCTGCCCTCGATCGAGCACGAAGATGATGTCGGCGGCGCGGATCGTCGAGAGCCGGTGTGCGATCGCGATCGTCGTCCGGCCGCGCATGACCGACTCGAGCGCACGCTGGACGATCCGCTCGCTCTCGGTGTCCAGCGCCGACGTCGCCTCGTCGAGCACCAGCACTTTCGGGTCTTTGAGGATGACGCGCGCGATCGCAAGTCGCTGGCGCTCGCCCCCGGAGAAGCGGTAGCCGCGCTCGCCAACGATCGTGTCATAGCCATCGTCGAGCTCAATGATCCGGTCATGGATGTACGCTGCCCGCGCGGCCTGCTCCCCCTGCGTGTCGGTCGCGTCGGGGCGTCCGTAGCGCAGGTTGTCGCGCACGGAGGCGTGGAACAGGTAGCTCTCCTGCGTGACGACGCCGCAGGTGCCGGCGATCGAGGCGAGCGTCAGCTCGCGCACGTCGTGCCCGTCGATTCTGACCGCGCCTTCGGTGGCCTCGTAGAGGCGCGGGATCAGATACGAGATCGTCGTCTTGCCCGCGCCGCTGGGACCGACGAGCGCGGCGAGCTGTCCCGGCTCGACGCGCAGGCTGACGTCACGGAGCGCCCAGTGTCGCGGCGCGGTGCCGTTCTGATCGGAGCCCTCTCCTGGCCCGTAGGCGAACGAGACGTGGTCGAGCTCGACCTCGCCGCGGACCTCCGCGGCCGGCAGCTGCTCGGCCCCCGGACGTGATCTCGGGCCTCGGGTCGAGGTATTCGAACACGCGGCCGAACAGCGCCAGCGAGGACTGTACGTCCACCGAGACCTGCAGCAGCTGGTTAATCGGCTGGAGCAGTCGCGTCTGCAGGGTGGTGAAGGCGATTCGAAACGACACTCGACGCCGTCTCGGTGATCGTCGTCTGCACGCCGCCGACGTCGTTGGCCAGCCGCGATTGCACCTCGCCGGTGCGCGTCCCGGTGAAGAACGCCAGCGACATCCGCTCGAGATGAACGAACAGCCGGTCGCGCAGGTCGCGCATCACTCGGTTGCCGACCCAGTTGGTGAGGTAGGTCTGCACGATGTTCAGCGCACCGGTGATGATCGGGATCGCGATCAGCACGGCGACAGGCTCGACCAGGAGACGCAGGTTCGGACCACCGCGCGGGAACAGCGCATCGTCGAACACGACCTTGATCAGGACCGCCCCGACGACGCTCAATCCTGAGCTGAGAACGATGACGGCGACGATCAGCCCGACGCGCGCCCGGTACGGGCGAAAGAGGGCCACAATCCTGCGCCCGAGCTGCTCACTCCCGGCGGCGCCGGCCAACCGGTCGCCCACGGGAACGCTGGCCATACGAAAACACTAGTGCCCCGATCGTGCGCGGACAAGCAGCTGCGGCGCGTAGCGGCGTGCTGCTGCGGGTAGCCCTACCCTAGTTCCGACCGCCGCCGAACAGCCTCAGCAGCAGCAGGAAGACGTTGAAGATGTCGAGGAAGATCCCGGCGGCGATGGGGACCGCGCTCGCCATGTTGGCGCGGCGCAGACGGTTGAAGTCGAAGATCGTAAAGCCGCCGAAGATCACGAGCCCGAGCACGCAGTAGATCAGATTGCCATGCGGGATCGAGACGAAAATGCTGACGATCCCGAACACGATCAGGGCGAGCAGCGCCCAGAACAGCGTGCGCGCCCACGAGGAGAGGTCACGCCTGGTCGCGTAGCCGAAGGCGCCAAGCGCCGCGACGAACGCACCGGTCGTACCGGCGGCCTGCCACAGGGCGGAGGGGTTCGACTTGGCGTAATAAGCGAGCACCGGCGCGACCGCAAGCCCGATCAGCAGGCCCAGGCCGAACAGGAGCCCGATCGCAAGCTGCTCGCGTCCCGACCTGGTCGCGACGTTCAACCCGAAGATGCACGCGAAGGCGCCGATGAAGAACAGGATTCCTGTGCCGCCGGTAAGGTCACGGCCGATGTAGGCGCCAAGCGCCGCGCAGCCGACGGTGAGGGCAACGAGGCCCATGACCTGGCCAAAGACTGTCCGCGTGTCATCGCGGGCGATCGCTGCGCGCGGCGCGAGCCCGAGATCGTTGTATGACGCCATTTTCGTTCCCCTTTCTTTCGCCTAGCCGTGCTCAATAGGCCGGGCGCATGCGAACGGTAGAGCATCGGGTGATTGTCGAGTCTCCCTTCCGGTGAAGGTGTGAGCTGGTTACCGATGCTCGCGCCAAACGCGTTCGAAGGGCAGGCGCCAGGCGTGTGGAGCGATGAGCTGGTGGATGGCGTTTGGTCCCCAGCTGCCGGGCGCGTAGGGTTTGACAGGCGGTGGGTCATCGAGCAGCGGCGCGGAGCGTTCCCACAGGCTCTCGATGCCTTCCGCGGTGGTGAACAGGGTGTGGTCTCCGCGCATCGTGTCGAGGAGGAGTCGTTCGTAGGCTTCGAGAACGTCGGTCGCGCCCTCGGTCTCGCTGGTCGCGAACTGCATGCTCAGCTTGTCGAGGCGCATACCGGGTCCCGGCCGCTTGCCGTAGAAGGACAGCGACAGCCTCGAGGCGTCCGCGAGGTCGAAGGTGAGATGGTCCGGGCCTTGGGAACCGACGCCCGAGCCCGTGGGAAACATGCTCTTGGGTGCTTCGCGGAACGCGATCGAGACGATCCGTTGGCCTTCGGCCATCCGCTTGCCGGTGCGCAGATAGAACGGCACCCCGGCCCAGCGCCAGTTGTCGATCTCACACTTGAGTGCGATGAACGTCTCGGTGTCCGAATGGGGCGCCACGCCCTCCTCGCCGCGGTACCCCTCGTACTGGCCGCGCACGACATTCCCCGGATCGATCGGCAGCAGCGACCGGAAGACCTTGTTCTTCTCCTCACTGATCGCCCGGGGCTCCAGCGCCGTGGGCGGCTCGATCGCCACGAACGCCAACACCTGCAGCAGATGAGTAACCACCATGTCCTTGTAGGCACCCGTCGACTCATAGAAGTCGACGCGATGATCGAGTCCCAAGGTCTCGGGAATGTCGATCTGGACGTGGTCGATGAAATTGCGGCTCCAGATCGGCTCGAACAGGCCATTCGCGAACCGGAACGCAAGAATGTTCTGCGCCGGCTCCTTGCCCAGGAAATGATCGATACGAAAGATCTGGCTCTCTCTGAACGTCTCGTGCAATTGGGTGTTGAGTACGACCGCACTGTCCAAGTCGCTCCCGAACGGCTTCTCCATCACCACCCGCGAACGCTCCACCAGATCGGCGGACCTGAGCGTGTCGATCACCGCAAGCGCCGCCCGCGGCGGAACGCTCAAGTAATGCAGTCGCTTCACGTCCTCGCCCAAGCGCTGCTCCGCCTCGGAGACCGCCTGGGCGAGCGCCTCGGGTCCCGCGCTCTGAGGAACATAATGGAGCTTCCCCGCAAATCTCGCCCATTGCTCCTCGGTCAGCGGCTCCATACCGAACTCATTCACCGCGCTCCGAGCGAACACCCGAAAAGACTCGTCGTCGTAATCCTCCAGCGAGGTCCCGACGATCTGAAGCTCCGGCGCCAACGCCGACAAAGACAAGCGCGTCAGCCCCGGAAGCAGCTTCCGACGCGCCAAATCCCCCGTCGCCCCGAACAACACCACGACGTGAGGGGCGATGTAGTCTCGAGCGGCGCGCGAGCTCCGGGCGCGAGTTGCAGGGTAGGCGATGTTCTCTTCGTTCGCTCCGGCCACGCTCCGATCATGATGCCATCTTCTTCGATCGCGCCGGGGCCACGGCTGACTGCCCGCGCGGGAAACGCCCCCGCCAGTTACGACATCCGCTCGAGCACCCACTCGCGCGGCGTGTAGCGTGCCTGGTGTGCTGCCGCAGTGGCCAGCGGGTACCGTGACGATCCTGTCGACGAGCGGCGAAGAACCGCACGCGATCCCGGTGTCGGCGGCGTTGCGCGCCGGACCCGACCGCGTGCTGATCGCGCTCGCCGCGGGGCGAGAGTCACTGGCACGAGTGCGCGCCGATCCGCGTGTCGCGATCGCGATCCTCGCGGACGGAGACATTGCGCTGACGGCCTACGGGCGCGCGCATGTGATCGATGGCGACTTCGTCGAGGGCGTGGTTGCCGTCGAGATCGAGGTCGAGCGCGTGCAGGATCACGACCGGCCGACCTTCGTGATCGAGACCGGTGTTCGCTGGCGCTGGACGGATCCTGGCGCCCGTGCCCGTGATACACGGGTGCGCGCGGCGCTCGAGCGTCTGGCCGGACTGGCGTAGGTACGGCGCGGCATCCCGCCGGCTCTTCAGTGCTCGCCGAACAGCTTCTCGTGCCCCTGCTCCGTGAAGAACCGTGACGTGACTGTCTTCTTGCGCGTGTAGAAGTCGACCGCGTCGGTTCCATGGGCGTGCAGGTCGCCGAGGAACGAGGCCTTCCAGCCCGAGAACGGGAAGAACGCCACCGGGGCCGCGACACCGATGTTGACGCCAACCATGCCGGCCTGCACGTCGTGGCGGTAGCGCCGGACGGCGGCTCCCGACTCGGTGAAGATCGACGTCCCGTTCCCGTAGCGGCTCGCGTTGACGATCTCGATCGCCTCGGACAGATCGCCGGCGTGGATGATCACGAGCACCGGTCCGAACACCTCTTGGCTGACGATCTCCATCTCGGGCCTGACGCCGGTGAGGATCGTCGGTCCGATGAAGGCGCCGTCCTTTCCGCTCACGCCGCGCCCGTCGACGGCGATCGAGGCGCCCTCGCCGGCGGCCTTCTCGATTGCGCGCTCGATCCGCTGTCGAGCCTGGTGGGAGATCACAGGTCCGACGCTGACTTCAGGATCGAGTCCGTCGCCGACCCGGAGTGCCCGCGCGGAATCGGTCAGCGGCCCGATCAGTCGCTCGGCCGCCGCGGCGACCGTCACCACCACCGATCCGGCCATGCAGCGCTGGCCCGCGGCCCCGAAGGCGCTCGCGACGATCCCCTCGACCGCGCGTTCGATGACCGCGTCCGGCATCACCACCATGTGGTTCTTCGCGCCCCCGAGCGCCTGCACCCGCTTGCCGTGCGCTGCCGCCGTAGCGTAGACGTGCGCCGCGACCGGTGCCGAGCCGACGAACGAGACGGCGTCGATCCCCGGGGACTCGAGGATCGCCTGCGCGACCTCGGCATCACCGTTGACCAGGTTGACGACGCCCGGCGGCAGCTCGAGTCGATCGATCAGCTCGAACACCCGGTTCTGGGTCAGAGGCACCTGCTCTGAGGGCTTGAGCAGGAACGTGTTGCCTGTCGCGATCGCGAACGGCAGGAACCAGAACGGCACCATCGCCGGGAAGTTGAAGGGGACGATCGCCGCGCATACGCCCAACGGCTGGCGCACCGTCTCGCAGTCGACGCCGGCGGCCACGTTCTCGAGTACCCGCCCCTGCATCGTCGTTGGCACCGCGGTCGCGCACTCGACCATCTCGATCATCCGGCCGACCTCGGCGCGAGCGTCCGCCAGCGTCTTGCCCATCTCGGTGACGACGAGCCGGGCGAGCTCCTCGCGCGCATGCACCAGTTCCTCGCGTAGCGAGAACAGCCACCGCGCACGCTCGATCGTCGAGCGCGCGCGCCAAGCGGGAAACGCGGCTCGGGCAGCGCTGACGGCGTGTTCGAGATCGTCACGATCCGAAAGGGGCACGCGAGCGAGCACCGACTGCGTGGCTGGGTTCACGACATCCAGCTGGCGATCGCTGCGGGGCGTCACCCAGTGACCGCCGACATAGTTCTTGAGCACTGTCACCTTGGGGTCGGCGTGCGTGGACGTCTGCGTGGTCACTGGCTCTCACCTTTTCTCGGAGGGCTGTGCTCCATGCTGCTCGGTAGCGCCGCGGTTGCAATGCAGCATCGCTGGGCGCTTGAATTACGAGGCATCGGCCGCGAGAGGAGAGGACATGAAGCGATCAACTGAGCACATTCTGACGACCCACACCGGGAGCCTGCCTCGGCCGCCGGCGCTCTTGGAGGCGCTGCAGCGGCGTGATCACGGCGAGACTGATGGTGCGGCGCTCGACGGGCAGGTCCGCGACGCGGTGGAGGATGTCGTCCGGCGCCAAGCGCAGGCGGGCGTGAGCGTCGTCAACGACGGCGAAGCGGGCAAGATCGGTTATTCGACCTACGTCAAGGAGCGACTCGATGGCTTCGGCGGAGAGGGCGGCCTGGCCGGCATGCCGGCAGACCTGGTCGAGTTCCCCGACTACATGCAGCGCGTGCTGGGCGGGCTGGACTTCGAGATGCCTGCCTGCATCGGCCCGGTGTCCTATCGGGATCTCGACGCGGTCCGTGTCGACATCGCGAACCTCAAAGCCGCCGTCGCGACGACTGAGGTCGAGGACGCCTTCATGACCGCCGCGTCGCCGGGTGTGATCTCGGTGTTCCTGCAGAATCAGTACTACCCGAGCCACGAGGAATACATCGGGGCACTGGCGGACGTGATGAAGGCCGAGTACGACGAGATCCACCGCGCCGGCTTGGTCCTGCAGCTCGACTGTCCTGACCTGGCGATGACGCGCCATATGAACAGCGGGGAGAGCCTGGAGGAGTTCCGCCGTCGCGCCAAGCTTCACGTCGCGTCGATCAACCACGCCACCCGCGACATTCCCGGCGAGGACATGCGCTTGCACCTGTGCTGGGGCAATTACGAGGGACCTCACCACCATGATGTCCCGCTCCGAGACATCATCGACATCGTCTTCGAAGCGCGGCCGGCGGCGATCTCGTTCGAGGCCGCAAACCCCCGTCACGAGCACGAGTGGAAGGTCTTCGAGGATGTGAAGCTGCCGGAGGGCAAGGCGTTGATTCCGGGCGTGATCGACTCGACGACGAACTACATCGAGCATCCGGAGCTCGTGGCCCAGCGACTCGTCCGCTACGCGCGACTCGTGGGACGCGAGAATGTCATTGCCGGCAGCGACTGCGGCTTTGCCACGTTCGCCAGCCTCCTGGCTGTCGACCCGGCGATTACCTGGGCCAAGCTGGGCGCGATGGCCGACGGAGCGAGGCTCGCCTCAACGGAGCTCTGGCAGGCATGAGCCGGCACGAGATCCGCTCGTGGCTCATGGACATGGACGGGGTGCTGGTTCGAGACGAGCTCCCGATTCCGGGCGCCGACCAGTTCATCGCCCGCCTGAGCGAGCGAGGGATCCCGTTCCTGATGCTGACGAACAACTCGATCTATACCCGGCGGGATCTAGCCGCCAGGCTGCGCGCGTCTGGCCTCGATGTGCCCGAGACGTCAATCTGGACCTCGGCCCTCGCGACGGCTCGTTTTCTCGAGAATCAGCGGCCGCAGGGGTCGGCGTTCGTGATCGGAGAGGCGGGCCTGACGACCGCTCTGCATCAGGCCGGATACACGCTCACCGAGCGCGACCCCGACTACGTGGTGCTTGGCGAGACGCGCACGTACAGCTTTGAGCGGATCACCCATGCCATCCGTCTCGTTTCCGCCGGCGCGCGCTTCATTGCCACCAATCCGGACGCGACCGGACCCACGCCTGATGGTCCGCTGCCCGCGACGGGATCCGTCGCGGCGCTGATCAGCCGAGCGACCGGCGTCGATCCGTATTTCGTCGGTAAGCCCAACCCGCTGATGATGCGCTCGGCGCTCAACGCCATCGACGCGCACTCCGAGACGACCGCGATGATCGGCGACCGCATGGACACCGACATCGTGGCGGGCCTCGAGGCCGGTCTGGAAACCATATTGGTACTCACCGGCGTGACCTCCCGCGAAGAAGCGCACCGCCACCCCTACCTCCCCTCGCGCATCGTCGAATCGGTCGCCGAGCTCGTCGACGAACTCGGCTGAAACGACACGCCCCGCGCACACAGCCGCGGATCGATCGGGACGCTCAGGTAGGCGGGCCAACCGCCGCCTCCCCGAGCCACACCCCCAACGCCTGCCGAGGGCCACTGACGTTACTCAAGTCTTCAGCTGGGCGTCCCGATGAGAGACGATGGTGACTACCGCTTCCACCGCTGGTCAGGCTGCCCCGTGTGGAGTGGGACATAGCAACCTCTCTGGATCGGAGAGTGTTGGGCGCGAGGCGGTGCGCATGGCGCTGGCCGGGCGCGTACCGACGGCCGACGACGTCGTCATCCTCTTTGCCAGCGCGGGCTACGACATCGACGCGCTCTATCGCGCGGCTGCGGCAGAAGCGGCGCCGGCCGGAGTCGTCGGTTGCACGAGCACGGGCGGCTTCACGCAGGCTGCGCAGGTTCCGACTGGCTGCGTGGCCGCGCTGCTCCCGGCCGACGAGTGCTCCTTCGGCGTCTGCCATGTCGAGTGCGCCGAGAACGACATCGCCGGCTCCGCCCGGCGCGCCGCCCAAGGAGCCCGCGACCGCGCCGGCGATCGCCATCCCCACGCTGTCCTCTTGCTGCTCGCCAACGGATTGACCTCAGACCAGCGCGAGGTCGCGCGTGGCGCCTATGAGGTCACAACCGCGGTCATCCCCTTCGTTGGAGGGGTGGCCGCCGACGACCTGACCTGGGCCCGTACGCATACCTTCGGCGACGGCCAGGTCCTGACGAACGGGATCCTGGCGGTGTGGATCAATTCGGCACGGCCGATGGGCGTCAGCGTCGACCACGGTTGGCGGCCTGCCGGCAAGCCGATGCTCGTGACACGTGCCGAAGGAACAGTTGTCTTCGAGCTCGACGGAACCCCCGCGCTCGAGGCCTACCTCTCCGAGCAGGGCGACGCGCTGGACCCCACGGATCTCGAGTTCTTCCGGAAGGTGATGGGGAGTCCGGTTGGGCTGCCCAACGCCCGCGGGCGCTATGACGTCCGCCAGTTACACGCATATCTTCCGCAGGGCGGAGGAATCAACTTCAGCACCGGCATCTCCGAGCAGAGCATTCTCCAGGTGATGTCGAGTAACGGCGAGGCGCTCATCGAAGGTGCCAGGCACGCCGCCCAAGAGGCGGTCCTCGGTCTCGCGGGTAAGGCGCGCCTGGTGCTCGTGTTTTCGTGCGGTTCGCGCATACCGCTCCTCGGCGACCGCGCCCGCGAGGAGGTCGTGGCAATCTCCTCGGAGCTTGACGGGGCGCCCGTCTGCGGTTTCTACACGTTCGGCGAATTCGCCCGAACGACCGGCTCCAGCGGCGTTCACAACTCGAGCGTCGCCGTCCTGGCCCTATAGATGCGACCGCTCGGACGGGAGACGGAGAAGTCGCTCATCGGGTCGAGCTTCGAGGCAGAGATCTCTTCTCTGCGCGACCGGCTCCAGCGATCCGAGCAGCATATGGCCGGCACCCTGATGCGGGCGACACGGCTCGCGCAGGTGATCTCTGTGCTCGGTAACGAGAAGGACCTGGAAACGACGGTCGAGCGCGTCGCCATCGAGGTGGGCGAGCTCTTCTTTGCCGACATGGCGCTCCTGATCCTCGACTCCGATTCGGGGATGCGCATCGCCGGTCACTGGGGCATCGCGGTTTCTGACCTGCCGTGCGAGCCTTTCGCGCTGCCCGCCGTCGAAGCGATCACCAGGTCGAGGTCCGTCCGCATCGGACCGGTCGAGGACGTACCGCTCCCCGACTGGCTCGCGTCATATTCCCCCCGTCACCTCGCGTGGGCACGCTTGCTCGTCGGGGACCGCTCGGCTCGGATTGTTGATGCTCGCTCGGCGTGGCGACGAGGCGTTTGAAGACTCCGAGGCGACCGAGTTGCGCGCGGTCGCGTACCGCATCGCCATGGCGGTCGAGAACGGCCTGCTCCATAACCGGATGAAGGATCAACTCGCGCAGCTGCACCGTCTGCAACAGCTGACGGCGGCGCTCGCCGGCACGCTCGAGCTCGACGCCGTCGGGCGGCGCGTCGCCGACACGCTCGTCTCCGAGGCCGCGGTCTCGTCGAGCATCGTGCTGATCAACCACAACGGTGAGCTCGTCGTCCTCGCGAGTGCCGGAGAGCCGCACGATCTCGGCATCGCCGTCGACGGCCAGCCGGCGGCGCTGCTCGACGATCGCTGGGAGAGCTTCCCGCTCGAGGTCGCCAACAAGACTGTCGGCGTCGTGGCCGTGACCGGCGCCCCAGCTCTCGGCTCTGAGCGCCACGAGCTCCTCCTGCACCTCGTGAGTCTGGGTGCGCTCGCGCTCGACAAGGCGCTGCTCTATGAGCAAAGCCGCGAACAGGCGCGGCACGATTCGCTGACCGGTCTGCTCGGCCACCGCGTCTTCCACGAGGTGCTGGAAACGCAGATCGCGGCGAGGATCCCGTTCAGCATCCTGCTCTTCGACATCGACGACTTCAAGCAGATCAACGATCTGCACGGTCATCAGACCGGCGACCGCGCACTGTGCCTCGTCTCCGATGCGCTTCGACGGGGTACCCGCAGTGGCGACACCGTGTTCCGAATCGGCGGCGAGGAGTTCTGTGCCCTGCTGCCCGGGCTTGCCGAGGAGGACGCGTATTCGGTCGCCGACGGGATCCGACAGAGGGTCGCGGCGATCGTGGCACCGTTGCAGAATCCGGTGACCATCAGCGTCGGCGTTGCCAGCTTCCCTGCCCACGGCCGCAACCGGGATGAGCTGCTGGCCGCCGCCGACGCCGCGATGTACTCCTCCAAGCGGGGCGGCAAGAACCGCGTCAGCGTCGCCGGGGAGGACAGGCCCCAGGACCTGAAGTCTTCACGATCCGGCGTCAGCCTCAACCGTCTCTACGACAAGGACCCGGACACGGTCATCCACAGCGTCCATGTTGCGATCCTCAGCGTCGACCTCGCGCGTGTGCTCAAGCTCGATGACCGTCAGCTCGATGATTTGAGGACCGCCGCGCGGCTGCACGACATCGGCAAGCTCGCAGTGCCCGACGCCATCCTCAACAAGCAGGGGCCTCTCGACGAGGAGGAGCTCCGCATGATCAAGGTCCACTGCGTCGTCGGCGCCGAGCTGCTGAGCAGCTGGGGGCTCACCGGGCCGGCGACGATCGTCCGCCAGCATCACGAGCGCATCGACGGCAACGGCTACCCGGCGGGGCTCCGCGGCGACGAGATCAGCATCGAAGCCCGGATCATCCACGTTGCCGATGCATATGTCGCGATGACCCGCGACCGCCCTTACCGCAAGGCAATGAAGCCGGACGCGGCCTTCGCCGAGCTCTTGCGCTATAGCGGCACCCAATTCGACCCCGACATCGTCGCCGCGCTCGTCGCCCTCGAGCGGTCGCGCCCCGCGCCCGTGAGCGAGCCGCCGAGCCCCTTCCGCGCCGAGTCGCCAGAGGAGCACGGCAGCCATGAACTCGTCGCGTGACACCGCTGCCGCCGGCGTGCCCCGCGCGCTCGATCACTAGTCGAGGTCCGCTCACGTCCGATGCTGCCGGCGGTCGAAGGCCCGTCCACGTCCCGGTGGCGCCGGCGGTCGAGGTCCGTTCAAGTCCGGTGCCGCCGGCGCCGATCAAGATGCATGCGGATGCGACGTCCCGGGCTCTCGCTCTCGATGCTGCTGTCGCTCGCGCTGCTGCCCTTTGGCTGGCCGCATCATCTCCTGCTCGGCGTCGCCGACCCGCCGGGCGACGCCCATCGGCTGGCTCGGCAGGCTCACGTCGATGCTCGCTACCAGTATCTCTCGGGTGGTGTCAACACGGGGCACGGTTGGGCGACCTGGAATCCCGATGGAACGTTTGCCTCGATGTACGTGCGCGAGTCGATCGCGGCGCACATCATCCCGGTCCTGACCTACTACCAGCTGCTTCAGTCACAGCCGGCGGTCGGGTCCACCGAGATGCAGAAGGATCTCTCGAACCTGAGCGACCCCGCGACGATGCGAGCCTATTGGAACGACTATCGGCTGCTGTTGCGTAGGGTCGGGAATGCAGCCGGACGCCACGTGGCGATCATCCATATCGAACCCGACCTGTGGGGCTACCTCGAGCAGGCCCACGCGGCCGGGCTCGCGCGCTCGTTCGCCAGGAAGCTGATCGCGTTACGTGACCAGCTCGCTCCTCATGTCCTGCTCGCCTGGCATCTGAGCGTCTGGGGAACCGGGGAAGATCCGACCTACACGAAGCCCTCGCTCGCGCATATGGATGCGCTGGCGGCGAAGTCGGCGGCGTTCTACGCGTCGCTCGGCACGCGATTCGATCTCGTGTTCAACGATGTCACCGACCGGGACGCCGGTTTCTACCAGCACGTTGAGGGCAATCCGAACACGTGGTGGGGACCCGGCGACTTCCGTCGCCTCGACGCGTACCTCGCCGGCTTCACGCGGCGCACCCGCACTCACGTGGTGCTCTGGCAACTGCCGCTGGGCAACACCATGCTCAACAACACCTGGGGCCACTACCGCGACAACCGCTTGCAGTGGTGGTTAGACGACCCGTCCGGCCCACACCTTCGCGCGATTCGCGGCGCGGGGGTGATCGGCTTGCTCTTCGGCGGCGGGGCGGCCGGGACCACGAGCGATGAGACCGACGGCGGCGTGTTCTATCGCCTGGCGCGACGCTACGAAGCTCATCCGCTCGCGCTCGGTCACTAGGGCCTGGCTGCCCGACTCGGTCAGTAGGGCATGGCCGGCAAGCCGGGGCCAAGCTGCTGGTTCGCGCGTTCGGCGAGGCCGATCGCGTAGGCGGCCCAGAATGTGCCGCTCGCCGTTCCGCCGCCGCAGCTGCCGCTGCTGTTGCCGGGCGGATGGGTCCACAGGAAGGCGTCGACGCCGGCGAACCCCGTGTCGGTGGTGTCCATCGGCCCGAGCGCGCGTCCGGGCGGGTTGCACAGGTCGTTGTTTCCGTTCTTGACGCGGTCGCGATTGGCCTTGGGTCCGTCACCGTTGTCTGCCGTGTCGACGATCACGTGGGCGCCGTGCGTCAGCTTCGAGACCCTCTGCGCCCACTTCACCTCGTTGATCGTCCAGTTCTCGTGCGTGTCGTTCGTGAAGAACCCGCGGATCTTGTCGACGCCGATCCGGTTGAGGATCTTGGCGGTGTAGGCGGCGGAGTTGGAGTCCGAGTAGCCGCCCTCGACGTACACGACCGTGTGCGGGAGGGCCTCCATCGCGTTCATCTCATAGCGCAGGTCGGCTTCCCACTCCGGCATCGAGCCGATCTTCTTGATGCAGCTCGATGAGCCGATCGCGTCGAGCTCGAGCAGGTACACGGCCGGCCGGCGGTCGGTCGCCGCCGCCATTTCATCGACGCGGCGCCTGAATACGGGGTCGTAGGCGCGCACCTGCGCGGGCGTTGGGCAACCCCCGAGCGCGGCGTGCAGGAAGTAGGTGTTGATGATCGGGATCGATCCCGGGTCGGCCGTCATGTTGTGGCAGAAGATCTTCTCCGCTTGGCCGAAGATCGCGCCCGGTCCTCCGCCCTCGGAGTAGATGCTGAAGCGTTGCGCCTCCGGCTGGCTCGCGATCTTCGAGAGCTCGGCGACCTCGCCGGCGAGAGCGGGGTTGGCGGCGAGCTCGGCAGCCAACGGCCCGGACGACAGCTGCTGCTCGAAGCTCGCCCACGACTCATTGTCGGGAAGCGTCGCGGGGTTGATCCCGAGCAGCTGCGCAATCGCGCCGGCGGCTGCGCCGTGGGCAGGGCCGGGGATGAAGAAGCGGGCACCGTTGAGCGGGTTGGCGCCGGGGGCGGTTGGGAGATCGAGCGGGTTCGCCGGGTCGCGCACCGCGGGATAGGGCTCCGCGCATTGCTGGGCGTCGCTCGTCGCGTGCGTGACGAGCTGGTGCGCGGACGCGGTCGATGTTCGCGCCAGCGTCAGGGCGCTCATCAGAGCGAGCACGACGAGCAACAGTCGCGTCGTGCGTGCCGGGATTGATCCGGCTGATTGAGGTGATGTGAAGAGCGTTCTCGTTATCTCGGCGCGCCAAGTCCTCAGCTCGAGGACAGCCCTCGATTGATGGACGGATGTCTTTTCGTCTCGCTGCTCACCGCACCGCATCGGCGGCCGGCGACGCGCTTCTCAGCTTGGCCGGAAACATCAGTCGCTCCCGGAATGCCGCGGGATCCGCGACCATCCGGCGCCACTGCTCGATCGTCGCATGTCCAGCGTGCCGATCTGACTCATACACCGTCCGCTTCATCCGTGTCGCCGCGGGGGAGGCGATCTCGAGAAAGATCTTCCGTCGCTCCTGCGCCCAGCGGTCGATCAGCGCGTGATCGCCCCGGTCGAGGATCACCGAAGCCAGCATGTCGATCAACGAGAAGGCACCGAAGAGTCCGGACGCAAGCCCGAAGCCGCCGGTGGGATTGGTCGCGTGAGCGGCGTCACCTGCCAGCACGACGCGACCGACACGCAAGCGCTCAGCCATCCGCTGATGGAGCCGGTAGCCGCCGAACCGCTCCACCTCGTACGCGCGATCGTCGGGCAGGATCGCGGCAAAATGCTCCGCGACGCGGTCACCGATGCCGTCCTCGGGGAGGGAGAGATCCTCGGAGTACGTGACGCGCCACAGGTTCTCGGCGGTGATCTTGGCGATCACCGCACCGTGGACGTCGTCCATCAGGAACACCGAGCGCGTGTAGCCATGCGCGTGGAAGTCGTAGAAGACGTTCGTGGCCACGAACCGCTGCGGCCAGGTCGTGCCCTCGAACGGCACTCCGAGGAGGCGGCGGACCGTGCTCCGGGCCCCGTCGCAACCGATCACCCACGATCCGCGGTGCTGCTCATCGCCGTCGCTCGTCGTCGTCGTGACGTGCGCCGTGGTTGCGTCCTGGGACAGGCCCGTGACCGGTGCCTGCCAGCGGACGCAGGCGTGGGGACAGTCCTCGAGCCGTTCGAGCACGATCGCGCACAGCTCGTCCTGGCCCAGGTGGATGTTGTACGGATACGCGGTTTCGCCGGCCAGCGCGTCGAGCGTGTACGTGAGCGTCTCGCCGGTGCCATGGACGCGGTAGCCGTAATCGTCTTTGCGGAATCCTCGCCGGTCGATCTCCTCGAGCAGGTCCAGGCGATCGAGGTCCTCGAGCAGCGCCCAGTGGTAGACCATCGCGCGCGGTGAGTGGACAACCTCACGCTCGGCTTCGAGCACCGTCACCGGGATGCCGGCGCGAGCCAGGCCGTACGCGGTGACGAGTCCCACCGGACCCGCACCGACGATGATCACATCGTCGGCTGACACGACGGGAAACGTATCAGGGCCGTGCGCGCGAACCGCCGCTTCGCACGGCTAGCGGGGGTGCGACAAGCGCTCGATCGTGGCGAGCACGAGCGCGAGGACGTCGAGGTGGTTGCGCTCGAAGATCATCCCGTGGCCGTTGCCGCGGATGCCGTGGTCCGCCAGTCGTATGAGCTCCACGCTGCAGCCGCCACGGGCGAGGAAGTCGTACGTCGCGAGGTCGAAGTGACGCTGAGCCGACGCCTCGGCCGAGACGAGCGCGATCGGAACCTGACCGAGGTTGGGCAGCGTGTCGGCAGCGGTGCACGCCCCCGGCGAGCCGCCCAGGTCAAGCGTCAGCGCCCGTCTCGGTGGCACCGCGGTGAGTCCCCAAGGAAGGCCGGGGCGCCCGCCGATGGGGGGTCGGAAGGGCGGACCGATCGGCTCGAGGGCGATGATCGCCACGACCGACTCCGGCCGCGCATCGGCCATCAACCATCCTGCCGGTGCGCCCGCCGAGTGAGTGATCAGGATCGCGGGGCCGATCAGCGCGAGCAGCCCTGCGCCCGCGTGGCGCTCGAGCTCGTGCGAGCGCGCCAGGTCCTTGGGCATCGGGCGCGAAGAGGCGAGCAGCGCCAGCAACGTCGCGTCGCGCTCGATCGGCACATTCCCCGTCGGCCACTGCGTGTGCAGGTGAGCGGTGGGGTGGGCCTCCGGCGCAGGCCGGAACAGCGCGGCCAAGTCAGACGCCGCCGGGGGCGGGCCCATCTCGCCGAGGGCGGCGCCACGCGCGGCTCCGCGCCCGTGACCGGGACGATCGACGACGTACACGCAGTAGCCCAGTGCGGTCAGGGATGGCGCCCATCCCGGTCGGCCATCAGGTGTGCTGAGCCAATCGGTTCCCTGGCCCCCGCCTCCATGAATGAGCACGATCGGCGGCTTGTCCGTGGCGCGCTCGGGGCCCTCCCACTCGACGTACATCGGGGCCGCGCCGTCCGCCGCGACCCAACATCGTCCTCGGCTCTGGCCGGCCATGTTCATCCGATCAGGGGTCTTGTGAGCCGTCTTGTCGGGCCGCGAGCCACTGTCAGGTCGTTCGAGCGTCAGACCGCGTGGCGAGGCGCGAGATCCATGTCGCTGTCCTCGAACACGACGTCGATCTCCTCGAGGACGACGCGGCGTGGCCCGGGCTCCACGGTGCCGGCGACGTGGGCCGCGAGGTCGAGCTGGGTGGCCAGCGTGACGACCCCCTCGCCTGCGCCCGGGGCGCAGTAGATGGCGAATCCACAGCCCATGTTGAAGGTCGAATAGGCGGCCTTCGGCGACATGTGAGCTGCTTGCACGAGGAACTCGAGCACCTCCGGTGCCTTGGGCAGACGCGTAATGCGGTAGCCGAGGTCGCGACGGGGCCGCATCAGCTTGAGCAACCCGTGCCCGGTGATGTGGCTGAGATAGTGAACGTCGAGGTCGCTGACCGTCAGTGCTTGGACGAGGGGTACGTAGATCAGCGACGGATCGAGCAGGGCTTCGCCGAACGATCGTCCGCTCGGGAGGGGTGTGCGGTAGCCGTCCGGTAGATCCTTCGCGACCATCCGCGCCAACGACGCTCCGTTCGCGTGGAGGCCGCTGCTCTGCACGAAGACGATCTCGTCGCCTGGAGCCAGGGCGGCGCCGAAGATCGGCTGCCGACTCGCGGGAACGACTCCGATCGCGCTTCCGGCGAGCTCGATCTCGGGTTCGGCGACCATCCCGGGCAGCGATGGGGACTCGCCGCCTCCCCACGTCGCGCCCGCGTCGACACACGCTCGCTGCCAGCCCGCAAGCAGCGCTGCTTGTCGCTCCTCGTGCTCATACCAGTGGGAAGAGCCCGTGGCGAAATAGGCATTCACGACGAGTGGGAGGGCGCCGACGCAGCAGAGATCGTTGACGATCGCCGCGACCGTGTCGTAGGCGACGCTCGCGAAGGCGATGACGCCGAGCTGGTCCTCGACCTGTCGCGCGATCACCGACTTCGTGCCCAGACCCTCGACCACGAAGGCGAACGTCTGGCCGCCGAGCTCGAACACGAAGGCAGGCTCACCGCGCGAGTCGTCGATGGCTGTCCCGCCGCGGGCGCTCAAGAGCCCCGAAGTGGCGAGGGCCGCGCTCAGCGCCCGTCGCTTGCCGGCGTCGAGCGCGTGATAGTCGACGCCCGCCGCGCCGTACGCCGACGTCGGGCCCACCGGAGGGGAGCTCATGGGTGCTGGCGAGGATAGCGATCGGCCTGATCGACGCCGTGAGATCGCGGGTTTCAGTGGCCGCCGTGATCGCTGTGTAGAACGCTGTGTCACGGAGTGATACAGTGCGTGCGTGGCCAAGGACGCGTCCCGTGAGCAGCAGCCGTCGAACGCCGTGCTGGCCGTCCGCGTGACGAGCGAGCAGCGCGCACAGCTCGCTCGTGATGCTGCGTCGGCCGGGATGCCGGTGAGCGACTACGTACGTCAGCGGCTGTTTGGGACGACGTCGCCGGCGAACGGCCGCTACGACGCGCTCAGTCAAGAGGTCGACACGCTGAGAACGGCACTGAAGCTCGCCGGACTCGATAACGCAATCCGAGACGCCCGGGCCATGCTCGAGCGAAGGGAGGACTGACATGTCCGCCACCGAGACGAACGCGCAGGACGACACGCGGCTGGCGCCGACCGTGCGCGTGACGCTCGCGAAGTTCGACCAGTCCGGCAACGAGCCGGTCTACCGGTCGGTGCGTGAGGGTGTGCCGATCGCTGAGTTCGTGCCGCTCACCGCCCGGGACTACGTTCCCCGTGGTCTCACCCCGCTTCGGGATGCGACGGCGCAGTTCATCGCCCACCTCGACAGGCTCCGCTTGGAGGAGGGGGTGACGATCGGCTTGTTGATCGACGAGTCGGGTTCGATGGCCGAGAACACAGAGTCCGTGATCGCGGGCGCGAACGAGTTCGTCGCCGGAATGGCCGAGGTGAGCGGTGTCGACCCGAAGGCCGCGGGCACGGTGCTCGCGGTGATCGTGACCGACGGTCTCGAGAACGCGTCGCGCGAGACGAGCCAGCAGACGCTCGCGAAGATCGTCTCCGAGCACGAGGCGAACGGGTTCACCTTCATCTTCCTGGGCGCGAATATCGACGCGTGGGCACAGGGCAGCGCGCTCGGCTTCTCGGGCCGCGCGTCGGGCCAGGTGGTCAATTACGTGGCCTCACCGGCGGGAGTGGTGGCGGCGATGAGATCGGTGAGAAGCGAATCCGCCAGTTACCTGGCGGACATCGCGGGCTACGCGGCGACTCGCGCCCGATCCTCGAGGCGCTCCGTGAGCGAGGATGGCGTCGAGAGTCTGGAAAACACGGGCGCGGCGGCGCGAGGGGGTGGTGGGCGTTCCGAGCAGGCGGGCGGTGGGCCCGACGGGCGCTGAAATAGGCCGATTTCTCTGTCGGGTCACCCTGCCTGATCGGGCGAGCGCGACGCACTACCTTCGATCCCGTCCACCGCCAGACCCCGCAGCTTGCCCGGGTCGGCGACGACGTCGATCGCGATGATCCGACCCTCGGCGACAGTGAATGCGGCGACGGCGATCGCCTTGTTCTGTGGGGCGATGACCACGCCCGAAGCGCCGTTGACGAGGGCCACGCGCCCGTACTGGACGAACTGCCGTCCGAACCCGAGCGCCTGGCCCGCAACCGCCTCGGCTCCGAAAAACGTCGGTCGCGCACGCTGCTCTGAGCCGCCGGTGTCGGCGCGGAGGACGACATCGGGATGCAGGATGGCGAGGAGCGCGTCGAAGTCGCCGGCGCGGGATGCGGCCAGGAACGCCTCGACGAGCTCGCGCTGCTGGGCAGGGTTGGCGTCGGGCGCGGGTGTCCCGCCTTGGACGCGCCGCCGGGCGCGGCTGGCGAGCTGGCGCGCGGCCGCCGGAGTGCGCCCGACGATCGGTGCGATCTCGTCGAACGGAACCGCGAACATGTCGTGAAGGACGAAGGCGAGCCGTTCATCTGGCGCGAGCTGCTCGAGCACGACAAGGAGGGCGAGTCCGACCGAGTCGGCGAGCAGCGCCTCGCGCTCGGGGTCTGTCTCATCCTCCGGGAGGGTGACGATCGGCTCGGGAAGCCAGGTCCCGAAATAGTCCTCGCGGCGTGAGCTTCGCGCGCGCAGCATGTCGAGCGAGACGTGCGCGACGACGGTCGTCAGCCAGCCGCCGAGGTTGGTGATCGCCGCGTTCTCGGACCGGGTCAGCCGCATCCACGACTCCTGAACGGCGTCCTCGGCCTCGCTCACCGAGCCGAGCATCCGGTAGGCAACGGCCCGGAGGTGCCGGCGGTGATGCTCGAACTCGTCAGTCAGGTCGTCCCGGTTCATCGGTCACATCCTTTCGCTCGGAACCGTCTTCCGTATGACGAACCCGACGCCGGTGGTGTGACGACCGGACGCGGTGCTCAACAAGGAGATCCCCGATGACGATTCACACGCTGAACAAGAAGCTCGAACCGAACGTACCCCTCTGCACCCCGATCGTCGAGGTCAGAGGCCTAAGCAAGACCTATCCCGGCGGGGTGGAGGCGGTGAGGGGCATCGACTTCGAGATCGCCGCCGGGGAGGTGTTCGGGCTCCTCGGCCCCAACGGCGCCGGGAAGTCGACCACCGTGGGAATGTTGACCACGACGATCGCGCCCAGCGGCGGAAGCGCGCGGCTCGCCGGGTTCGACGTCGCCAAGCAGCCGATCGCGGCACGCAGCGTGAGCAGCGTGGTCTTCCAGGACGCAACCGTCGATCGCAACCTCAGCGGCCGTGCGAACCTCGCGCTGCACGCCCGGCTCTGGGCGGTCACTCCGACTGAGGCGAAGGCGCGCATCGCCGAGCTGGTTGACGCGCTCGGGCTGGGGGAGCTGGTCGACCGAAACGTCGGCAGCTACAGCGGCGGTGAGCGGCGGCGGCTCGAGATCGCGCGCGCTCTCATCTCTCGGCCCAGGGTGCTGTTCCTCGACGAGCCGACGGTGGGACTCGACCCCCGAATTCGCCACGAGCTCCTCGACTTGATCGCCGACGTGCGCGAGCGCGATGAGACGACGATCCTCCTCACCACCCACTACCTCGACGAGGCGCAGCGGCTCTGCGACCGCGTCGCGATCATCCACCGCGGCCAGATCGTCGCGCTCGAGATCCCCGATGCCCTGCTCGCCGATCTCGGCAGCGAGGTCCTCGAGCTTCGCGTCGGCGCTGACGCGTCCGCCGCGCGTGCTGCCCTGGGCGCGCGCGGTGTGCCCGTCGACGCCGTGTTCGCAGTCGGCTCGACGCTCACCGTGCCGCTTCGCGACACCACCGCGGGCGACGTGATGGAGGCGCTCGATAGCGCCGGCCTCGCCGCCGCCGCGATCAGTAGCCGCCAGCCCACTCTCGACGACGTCTATCTGAGGCTCACCGGCGACCGTCTCGCCGATGCCGCCTGACCCCGAGAAAGGATCACACCGACATGTCAACCACCACTCTCGCCGTGCCGTCCGGGCTCACCCCGCCCGCTGTACGACGGATCCCGACCGCCGCCGCCGCGCTCGCGACGCTCGCCAAGCGCCGCGCCTCGCTCACCTCCCGCACCCCCCGCCAGATCGCGGTGCCGCTGCTCGGCCCGCTGCTCCTCGCGCTGGTCGCCGCTCCTGCCCTGAAGGCGGCCACCGGGGGCTTGCGCTCGCACATCGACTACGCAGCCTTCATCGACATTGGGACGATCGGCTTGCTCGTCCCTTTGAGCTGCATCCTCGCCGGACTCAGCGTGATCATCGACCGCGAACAGGGCGCCCAGCGCGAGCTCCTGGCCGCGCCCGTGCCACGCGCGTACCTCGTGCTCGGGAACCTCGCGGTCGCGCTGGTCCTCGCGACGCTTCAGGTGACGGTCCTGCTCGCCCTCGCGGCGCTTCGCGGTGCCCACTTCAGCATCACCGGGTCGGGAATGGCGTGGTTCGTCGCTGCTGCCGTGCTGATCACGGTCTTCACCTACGGAGTCGCGGAGACGCTCGCCAGCCGCATCCATAAGCAGGAGGACTACACGGCCGCGATCCCGGCGGTCGCGATCCTCCCGTTCTTCTTCGCCGGGGCTCTGTTCCCCATCAATGCGATGCCGGCCGCGCTGACCACGGTCGCGAAATTCCTGCCGCTCACCCACGCGCTCGCGCTCATGCGCTACGCGTTCGTCGACCCGCGCGGCACCGGGCTGCACGCCATCTGGGGGATGAGCAACGTCACGACCGAGGCCTGGCTCAGCCTCGGGGTCGTCGCTGCTTTCGCCGCCGCGCTGACCATGATCTCGATCCGCGTGTTCTCGCGCTCGGCGGTGGGCTAGAGGGGCGAGCGAGGGCTCAGCCCGAGGCCGGCGATTCGTCGTGAAGGAGCGGCGGCGCGTACCGATACGTGGGCGGTGTGACCGAGAGGCTGATCGGGTTGCGCGTGAGCTGTACGAGCGTGCCGTCCTCGCGCGGCACCCCGACGATCGGGTGCAGATCGAGCTTGGCAGCGAGGGCGAACGCTCCGGCCAGGTCGTTGACCACTCCGGCGGGTACTCGTGCCCGGGTCAGCTCTTCGGTCCAGGCGCGAGCGGAGCGCCGAGCCAGGTGTTGTTCGAGGTCGCGCCGGAGCTCCTGGCGATTCCGGACACGCTGCTCGTTGGTGGCGTAGCGCTCGTCCCCGGCGAGCTCAGGGGCGCCGAGCACGTGGCACAGGGAAGCGAACTGGCGGTCGTTGCCGACGGCGAGCACGAGGTCCGCGTCTCCCGTGCGGTACAGCTCGTAAGGAGAGATGCTCGGATGGGCGTTTCCCATTCGCTCGGGGATCGCGCCGGCGATCGTGTAGCCGGTGCCCTGGTTCACGAGCGCCGCGAGGAGGGATGTGAGCAGATCGACGTCGACCCGCTGGCCTTCACCGGTGCGATCGCGGTGGCGAACGGCGGCGAGAATGCCGACGGTGGCGAAGAGCCCGGCGAGGACGTCCACCAGCGCGACGCCGACCTTCTGCGGCTCGCCGTCGGCCGGTCCGGTGATGCTCATCAGCCCACCGAGCGCCTGGAGGAGCAGGTCGTACCCGGGCAGGCGCGCTCCGGGTCCCCGGCCGAAGCCCGTGATCGAGCAGTAGATGATCGGTGGGTACTCGCGGCGCAGGTCCTCGTAGCCGAGTCCGAGATCGTCGAGCAGCCCGGGCCGGAAGTTCTCGACCACGATGTCTGACCGCGCGGCCAGCGTCCTCGCGCGTGCTACATCCGCCGGCGAGGCGAGGTCGAGGGTGACACTCGTCTTATTGCGGTTGACGGCCTCGAAATACGTCGCGTGGCCGCGCTCGTCGTACGGCGGCCCCCAGGCGCGCGTGTCATCGCCTGCCCCGGGGCGTTCGACCTTGAGGACCTCCGCGCCGAGATCGGCGAGCATCATCGTCGCAAACGGCCCCGCGAGAACCCGCGAGAAGTCGAGAATCCGAAGGTTGTCGAGAGCCGCTGGCACGTGGTCGTCGCGACGGAGCGTGGGAGGTGCGCCGGGCCTGCGGCCGTGCGCAGCCGCGGACGGTGTCTCAGTCTTCCCGCGGCGGGCGCTGGAACACGATCCGCTTGAGCTCGGTGAGCGCGTTCCCGCCGAGACGCAGGGTCGTCTGGAAGCCTTCGACGCCGAGCTCGTTCGCATCAAGAGCGCGGCGTAGCTCGTCGAGCGCGGGGCGCTCTTCGTCGAGAACCTGATCGCGCCGGGCCTCCAGCAGGATGAGGTGACGCGGGCGCCGGGCGCCGTGGGCGAGGCGGACGTAGCGCTCGCGCTCCTCGGCGTCGAAGCCCTCGAGCGCCACGATGACGGTCTGGTTTGTCTGCAGGCGCTTCAGGACGGCGGCGCCCAGCAGCTGGCGCGCCCGAGCCTCGAGCTCTTCTGGCTCAACGCGCCCGGTGAGCAGTGTGCGGACCTTCCCGAGTGAAAGCACCGCTCCGCGTTCCTCGACGACGCGCTCGGCGAAATGGGCGGGTTCCGACGCGGCGGGGCCGACGATCAACAGCAGGCTTCCGGGCGAGTAGCGAAGACGATCGGAGGGGGAGAGAACGCGGGAGCGCACCGACACATCGGCGGGCCGGGGTGGGGCGCCGTCGCGACGCGGACGCTCCGAGGACCAGCCGGTCCGCTCGTCGGGAGAGATCTTGACGCTGCGGGATGAGTCGGGTGTGGACACCCTCCCATCATGCCTGACCGGGGGTGTGGGCGCTTCGCGGCCCTGGACGCCGGGGCCGCGCGGGCCCGGACGCGGTGGGCGCGCGGGGGCGGCGGGCGCGGGCGGGCGCGCGGGGGCATCGGCGGCCGGCGGGCGCGCGGCGGGCGGGCGGCGGCATCGGCGGCGGGCGGGCGCGGAGACCACCGGGGCTGCCACGGGCGTTCTGCGGACGCGAGACGACCGACAGTGAATAATCCATCACCAGTTGTATCTCGATCCGCAGAGCGCACTCGGACGGTGTCGACGGGAGATGACTCAGCGAGACCCGGCGCGCCGGTGTCGCGACACCGGGCGCGACACGCGTCGCGACACCCGGCGCGACACGCGGCGCGCCGGGTAACCCCGACCGCGAGCGGCCCGGCGCCGTCGGAGACCGGGGCGAGCCACCCGGCGCGGGAACCCCGCGCGCCCGCGAGCCGCCGCTCCCGCGCTCTCGTGTTCGACAATCTCCATAGCCATGACCTCGTTACCCCCTGGACCCTCCGCGTCCCCCGCAGTCCAGACCGCACACTGGCTCTTGCGGCCGATCGCGTTCCTGGAGTCGTGCCGGCGTCGCTTCGGGGGCACGTTCAGCGTGCGGTTCCTCGGCTTTCGGACCCCGCTGGTCATGGTGTCGGACCCGGATACGGTCCGGGCGCTCTATTCGGAGCGTGAGCACGGCTTGCCGGTGGGTCGCACGTTCGCGTTGCGGCCGATCATGGGGCCGCGCTCGGTCCTCCTGCTCGAGGGCTCCGAGCACCTGGAGAGGCGAAAGGTGATGCTGCCGTCGTTCCACGGCGAGCGGATGCGAGCGTACGAGGCGTCGGTCGCCGAGATCGCCGCGCGGGAGATCGACAGCTGGCCGCTCGAACGGGCTTTCCCGCTGCACCCGCGGATGCAGGCGGTGACCCTCGAGGTCATCCTCGGCGCCGTCTTCGGGGTGACGGACCCGAGCCGGCGCGAGCTTCTGGGCCGACTGCTGCCGCGGCTGTTGGACAGCACCTCGTCCGCCAACCTCCAATTCCGCATCCTGCTCGCGCGCCGAGTCAACCGTCCGGGTCCCCTCATCCGCTTGCATGAGCTGACCCACGAGATCGACGACGTGCTGCTGAGCGAGATCGCCGAGCGCCGTCGCGATCCGGGGGCGGCGGACAGGGACGACATCCTTTCGCTCCTCACGCTCGCACGGTTCGAGGACGGTGCCGGGATGGACGACCACGAGATCCGGGACCAGCTCGTGACACTGCTGCTCGCCGGCCACGAGACGACGGCGACGGGGCTCGCGTGGACTCTCGATCTGCTGCTCCGCAACCCGCTCGTGCTGCGACGTCTCCTCGCCGAGCTCGACGCCGACGCCGGCGATGGCTACCTCCGCGCCGTGATTCAGGAGTCGCTACGGCTGCGGCCGGTCGTGCCGCTGGCGGGCCGACACCTCGCCTCGGAGCTTCGCGTCGACGGGCTCACCCTGCCTGCCGGCACCGATGTCACCCCGGCGATCTGGTTGCTCCACACCCGGCCCGACCTCTACCGCGACCCGCTGGCCTTTCGACCCGAGCGCTTCCTCGAGCAGCCACCCACGACCTACGGCTGGGTTCCGTTCGGCGGCGGCGTCCGGCGCTGCCTCGGGGCGGCGTTCGCCGAGATGGAGATGCGCATCGTGCTCAGCTCGATGCTGCGCAGCCGCGTCCTCCGGGCGGCCAGTCCGAACGCCGAGCGGCCCACCCGGCGAAACGTGACGCTGTCGCCGCGGTACGGTACGCGCGTGATCGCCTCACAGCGAGCCGAGGCCTCACGGGACACAACAAGCAGGCCGGATCCAACAAGGCCGCCGGATCCCCGGGCGTTGACCGCGCCGGATCCCCGGACGTTGACCGGGCCAGGTCCGCCGACGGTCACCGCACCGGATCCCCGCTCGTCGAGACCGCCACATTCCCAGCACGCGGTCGTCTGAACTGGCGTGTCCGGGCGCTCAGAGTCAACGATCCGTGTCGCCAAGCCGAGCGACGCGGAGGCGATCGCGCCGCTGCTCGGCCAGCTCGGCTACCCCGCTGATACCGAGGAGGTGCGCGAGCGGCTGGGGCGGCTCCTGGGGCGACCGGACGCGGGAGTACTCGTGGCCGAGCGGCCCGCTGACCCGGTGCCCGAGCGGCCCGCCGACCCGGTGGCCGAGCGGCCGAACGACATCGTGGCCGTGGCGAGCTACCAGATCAGCGACCTGCTCGAGCGTTCGCGGCCGCAATGCCGCATCACCGCGCTGGTCGTTCGCGACGATCGCCGTCGCCTCGGAGCGGCCGGCGCGCTCGTGCGGGCGATCGAGTCGGTGGCGCGCGAGCGGGGCTGCTTCAGGCTCGAGGTGACCACCAGCTCACATCGTCCGGAGGCAATGGCTTTCTACACGGCCGCGGGCTTCGCTGAGCGCCCGCGCCGCCTCGTCAAGCCGCTCGCGCCCGAGCGCGGTGGATAGGACGAGGGTCCCGGCTTCGCTGATCATCCGCCACGCTTCACCGGGCATCCGGAGCCTCCGGTAGCTGTAAGACTGCACCGAACTCGACCACCCGCGAGCGAGAGGTTGCTATGAGCGAGACGCGCGTCAAGTTCCTGCTTGGCGAACAGGACATCCCAACCCACTGGGTCAACCTGATGGCGGATCTCCCGGGTGGGGCGCCGCCACCGTTGAACCCGGGCACCCTGGAGCCGGCGGGACCGGACGACCTGACGCCGATCTTTCCGATGGGACTGATTCTGCAGGAGGTCTCGCCCGAACCGGAGATCGAGATCCCCGACCGGGTGCGCGACGTCTACAAGCTGTGGCGCCCGACGCCGCTCTTCCGTGCGCATCGACTGGAGCGGGCCCTCGATACGCCGGCGCACATCTACTACAAGTACGAGGGCGGCTCGCCGGCAGGTTCGCACAAGCCCAACACCGCGGTCGCGCAGGCGTATGAGAACGCCGAGGCTGGGATCCACAAGCTGACCACTGAGACGGGGGCTGGGCAGTGGGGCTCGGCGCTGGCGTTCGCTTGTCGCTTCTTCGATCTCGAATGCGAGATCTGGATGGTCGGGTCGAGCTACGACCAGAAGCCCTATCGCCGCTCGATGATGGAGGTCTGGGGGGCGACGGTTCACCGTTCGCCGAGCGAGGTCACGGAGGCCGGCCGCTCGCAGCGCAAGCACCCCACCGGCTCGCTCGGGATCGCGATCTCCGAGGCGGTCGAGGTGGCCGCGCAGAACGCCGATACGAACTACTCGCTCGGGTCGGTGCTCAACCACGTGCTCCTGCACCAGACCGTGATCGGCCAGGAGGCGCTCGCGCAGATGGCGATGGCGGGCGAGGAGCCGGATGTCGTGATCGCGTGCGTGGGCGGGGGCTCCAACTTCGGTGGGCTGGCGTTTCCCTTCCTGCGGCGGGTGCTGCGCGACGGCGCCAAGACGCGCTTCGTGGCCGCTGAGCCGGCCGCCTGCCCGACGCTGACGCGTGGCGTGTACGCGTACGACTTCGGCGACACGGTCGGCCTCACGCCGCTGATGCCGATGTACACCCTCGGGCACGACTTCGTCCCGCCGCCGGTCCACGCAGGCGGTCTGCGCTACCACGGCGACTCGCCGCTCCTCTGTGGTCTCGTCAAGCAGGGGCTGATCGAGCCGCGCGCGTATCGTCAGAACGAGACCTTCGAGGCAGCGTTGCGCTTCGCCCGCACCGAGGGCCTGATCCCCGCACCAGAGCCGGCACACGCGATTCGCGCGGTGATCGAGGAGGCCGAAGCTGCCCGCGAGGCCGGCGAGGATCGGGTGATCCTCTTTGGGCTGTGCGGCCATGGTCATTTCGATCTCGGTGCCTACGACGCTTACCTCGCGGGCCAGCTCCAGGATCCCGAGTTCTCGGAGGCCGATCGGGACGCCGCGCTCGCGCGCCTGCCCGAGGCACCGGCGCTCGCCTGAGTCCTGCTCAGCCCGCCATCCGCACGGGGAGCGAGTCGAGTGGGGGTCGCTCGAGCACGTTCACCCGTCGCAGCTCGATGGCCGTCTCGCCTGGCGCGGGAGGCAGCGCGAGCGGGCCCGGTGTGGGCGCGGAGGCCAGGCCGGCGTCGTGGAGGCGAGCGGCGGCGGCCACCATCACCGCGTAGGACATCGCGCTCAGGTCGCGCAGCGACTGGTGACGATTCTGCCGGGTGCCGAGGTCGACCTGGGCGAGGGCATCGATCCCGGCCACGTGGGCGGCGTCGATCAGGTTGGCGATCTCCACGCCGTAGCCGGCCGGGAAGCACAGGCTGCGCAGCAGACCGGCGCGGGCGGCCAGCTCGCCGGCCAGCGGCTGGTCGAAGCCGGCCAGGTGTGGGGCGTAGAGATTGAGTAGCGGTCGCGCGACCAGCTCGGTGACTCGGCCGCCCTGGCCTGGGAGCACGCTGCCGCCGATCTGCAGCGGGCGCAGAAACGCTCCCTTGACGAAGCGGATCTCTGGGTGGGAGAGCAACGGCCCGAGCAGGCCCACGACGAAGCTCGGGCTGAAGTCGCCCGTGTCGGCGTCGAGGAACACGACGATCTCCCCGTGCGCGACGCTGAGTGCTCGCCACATCGCGTCCCCCTTGCCCCGCGCCGGTCCAAACTCGCTCAGCAGATCATCCTCCTGGAGCACGCTCGCCCCGTGGGCGGCGGCGACCATCGCGGTGCCGTCCTGCGACGCTGCGTCGATCACCAGGATCTCGTCGACCAGGCCGAGCTCGCGGAGCGCCATCACCGAGTCGACGATCTCGCCGATCGTGGTTGCCACCTCCCTCGCGGGGAGGACCACGCTGATCGATCCGGTCTTGCTCTCCAGCAGCTGCTCGGTCGTGAACTGAGCCGCGCGGAAGCTGCGGCGCGCGCGCCAGTCGGCGAGCGCGAGATCGCGGGCCAGGCCCCGCGAGGCGCGGCCATCGGTCCGCGCTGAGGTGGTCACGTGCACCCGGCCGGTGCGCAGGATCTGGATCCCGCGGTCCTCGAGCGCACGTTCGAGAGCCTCGTCCTCGAGCGCCTCGCTGATCGGCAGTCCCCCCACTTCGCGGTAGGTCCGGGCCGTCACGGCCAACGAAGCGCCGCTGAACTGGTGGTGCCCGCACTGCTCCTCCCGGGGCACGTCGTGCAATGGGGTCTTCGAGCGAATCCGAGCTAGGCGCTCCTGCGCTTGGGCCCCTCGCGCCTCGATGACGGCGGGGTGGAGCTTCGCCGCCTCATGCGGATCGAGCTCGATCCGGCCGCCGATGGCCATTGCCCCCTCGCTGGCGAGCAAGAGCTGGACTGCCAGCCAGTCCGGGGCAACGCGCGAGTCGGCGTCGGTGGTCGCGATCAGGCCGTCCGGCCGGCCGGCGGCGAGCAATCGCTCGCACGCGAAGTCCATGCCCAGGCGCCGCGCGTGGCCGGCGCCCGACAGGTCCGACTCGAGCACGATCAGCGGCATCGCACGGAGCGGCGAGGCAGCGCGCAGCGCCCTGGCTCCGGTCGCGTCGCTGCAGTGATCGAGAACGAGGACCACCTCGAAGGCGCCGGGTTTGACGTAGCGCTGCTCGGCGAGCGCGAGCAGGCAGGGACCGATGCGCTCCTGCTCGTCGCGGGCGGGGACCACGACCACCGCTCGAAGGCCCGGGTCCGGCGGCATCGCGCTCACACCTGTCCTCCCCGGGCGATCAGCTCGCGTCCGCGATCATAGTCCTGGTCACGCTCGTGCGTGAGCACGCCGACGGCGACACCATCGCGCGAATACCAGACGGTGAAGGCGCCGTCGCCGTGGTCGACCAGTCGGTCCTCGTCGAAGCCGTCGCCCCAAGCGGCGTACTTGAGGGTGTGCGAGCCGATCGTCGACCAGAAGCCCGGGACCTCGTTCCACTCGGCATCCTCGCCGGCCAGCGCGCGGCCGGCGACCAGACCCTGCGCGAGGGCATCGCCCCAGTGCTCGACCCGCAGTCGCCTCCGAGCGCAACTGTTCAACGCCCACGCGACATCGCCCGCAGCGCTGAGAAACGGGTTCTCGGTGCGCATCGAGGCGTCTACGGGAACCGCCCCGTTGTGGAGCTCGAGCCCAAGCGCCTCGGCCAGCTCGCTGTTCGCGACGACTCCGGTGGCGAGCAACACGACGTCGGAGTCGAGCTCGAGTCCTCCGGCGACCCGTACCCGCCGCGCGTCCTCGATCGCCTCGACCCCGGCGTCGAGGATCAGCGTCACGCCGGCATCGCGCAGCCAGGCGGCGATGCGATCTCCGGCGTCGGCGCCGAGCCTGTCCGCCTGGGTCACCGGCTCCTCGCTGACCAGCGTCACCTCGAGTCCTCGGATCGCCAGCGACGCTGCGGCCTCGCAGCCAATGAACCCCGAGCCGACAACGACCGCCCGCGAGGCTCTATGCGCCCGTCCGACCAGTCGCTCGCTGTCGTCGAGCCGGCGCATCTCGAGCACGTTCTCATCGTCGGCGCCAGGCACGGGGAGACGCTGCGGTCGCGAGCCCGTGGCGAGCACGCAGACGTCGGCGGGCACCGTCTGGCCGTCGGCCAGTCGCGCCTCTCCACGCGTGGCATCGATCTCCCGCACGTGTGCCCCGAGGCGCAGATCAACTGATCGCTCGGCGAACCAGCTCGCATCCTCGAGCGTGAGCTCCACGCGGTCGAGCTCGCCTCGCAGGAACTCCTTCGTCAGCGGTGGGCGTCGATAGGGGAGGTGCGGCTCGGCGCCGATCAGGGTGACCGTGCCGTCGCCTCCCGCCTCGCGGTACCCGCGCGCGGCGGCCAGTCCAGCCGGCCCGCCGCCGACGATCACGATCCGACGCGGGCGCATCAGTGACCCTCGAAGAGGTCGAGGCGGTATCGAGAGCGCCGCCCGTCGAGCACGTGCCAGCCGCCCAGCTCTGTGATCAGCCGCTCGTGGACCTCGTCACCGCGCAGCGGATAGCTGCGCGTGGCCGGGCGCCAGTGAACGGCGAGCACCGTCGCGCCGCTCTCGAGCGCCGTGCGCAGGCGTTCAAGCGCCAGCGCGAAGGCTGCGTCGTCGAGGTAATAGAGGACCTCCGAGCAGACCACCAGATCCCAAGGGCCGTCCGGCATCTCCTCGGGGAAGGTCATGCGCGCCAGGGTCACGCGTGGGTGCTCACGCAGGCGCCGGCGCGCCCGCGCGAGCGCCGTGTCCGACACGTCGATCCCGACCAACTCTCGGCACACGCCGGCCAGCTGCTCGGTGAAGACCCCGATCGAGCAGCCGACTTCCAGCCCCCGCTCGAAGCGATCACCGTTGAGCGCCGCACGTGTGTGGGCGTACTTATCGCGCTCGTAATCGCTCTTGGCGAAGCTCCACGGATCCTCAGAGCGAGCGTAGAGGTCCTCGAAGAACTCGCGCCCGATCCGGAGCCTCGGCGTGACCTGGCTCACGTGCGCCGATCTCCGGCGATCACGGCGGCGCCGTGGCGTGCGAGGAGCGGTTCGAGTCGATGCTGGAGCAGGAAGAGGTCGAGATCGCGGCGTCCGCGCGACAGCGCGCCGCCGGTCGCCAGCGGCCGCGAGCCGCATGCGAGGGCTGCGTCGGCCGCGAGCTCACGCGCCGCCGCGGCGATCGCCCAGCGCGCCTCGATCGCCGTGGCGGCGAGTGGCACCTGGGCCTCGGCCCGCTCGGCCGCGTGCACGGTCCAGCGCTCGATCGTCCCGAGTGCGACCCGCATCCTGCCCGCGGCCAGCGCCGCGATCTCGCTTGATTCGCCGCGCTCGCGCAGGAACGAGAGCGCCGCATCGAGCACGCTGTCGGCGATGCCCGCCCAGGTCGCGCTGGTCCGGATCGCGTCGCGCGAGAACCAGGGCTCGCGCGACGCCTCGCCGGGGCCGCCGAGCACCGCCCGTACCGGCGCGCCGTCGAACACGACGCGATGACTCTCGGAAGCGCGCAGGCCCTCGCCCCGATACCAGGACCGGTCGATCGTCACGCCGCGAGAGAGGTCGACGTATGCCAGACGACGCTCGCCTGCCTCGTCGCGCGCGATCACGAGGGCGCGCTGCACTCCTCCGGCTCCCGAGCAGAAGGTCTTGGCGCCGCGGAGGGTGATCGCGCCCTGTTCATCGACCAGGCGCGCGGGCTCGCCTTCCCCGGGCGCGGGGTCGGCGCCCCACACCCCGAGGAGCAGGGCGCCGGCGGTGATCGCCGCGCGCTCGTCACGCTCGAGCGTGCGGGGACACGCCACCGTCAGTCGCTCGATGGCGTTGAAGTGACCGTCGAGGATCCGGCCCACCGAGCCGTCGGCGCGCGAGACGCTTCTGACCAACCGCAACTCATCGCCGAAGGAGATCCGGCGACCGTTCGGCCCGGGCAGCGTCGCGCCGAGGACATCCGCGCTCGCGAGCGCCGCGAACGCGTCGCGCGGGAACGCCGGACGGGAGTCGAGCTCATCGGCGCCGGCGGCGACGCGCTCGAGCGCAGCCTCCAACCCCTGCCACGCGGGCGCAGGGCACGGCGCCTGGGGTCTGCCGTTCTGCACGGCGCCGACTCGCACCCTCATGCGGTGCTCTCCGATAGCGGGATGGCGTGTACGTCGCGAGCGCTGAGCGTCTCGATCAGGAGCGGGATCAGCTCGACGGTCTGAGAGCAGCCCGATCTCCGCGCCCCAGGTCCCAGCCCGTCGTGGAGCAGTACGACCGAACCGGCGCCAATCCCAGGCGCGAGGCGGGCGTGCATCCGCGTCGCGGAGTCGCCTCGCCAGTCCTCCGTGTCGACGTTCCAGCAGATGACCTCGAGGTCGTGATCGGCCGCGACGCGACGTGTGGCGTCGGTGACCACGCCCCACGGCGGGCGCCAGCGGCGCACGCCCGCCCCGAGCCCCCGCAACGTGCGTAGGCCCTGTTCGGTGTCCTCGCGCAGCGCCGACTCATCGAGCTCGCTGTGGCGCACGTGGCGGACACAGTGGAGCTCGACGTCGTGTCCCTCCCCGTGCATGCGCTCGATCAGCCCAGCGTGATGGTTCGCGTGGCCGGCCATGACGAAGAAGGTCGACCGCGCGCCATGGGCTGCCAGGCAGTCGAGAACCCGCGGCGTCCAGACGGGATCAGGGCCGTCGTCGAAGGTCAGGCAGCACGTATTGCGCTTCTCCACCAGGGGGTGCTACCCGGCCGAGGCCCAGAGCTAAGCGCCGCCCGACAAACAATCATGGACATCAGGCACCGGCGCCCGCCACGTAGCAAAGCGCAACCTGGTCGAGTAACGCTACTCACAGTCGCGTTACTCGACCAGGTCCCGCAAACGCGCGACGACGACCTAGACGCCTGACGATCTTCGGACGCACGACGGCGACCTAGACGCTGAACACGATCTTCCCGACGAAGTCACCCGCGAGCATCGCCTCGAACGCCTTGGCGGCGTCGGCCAGCGGGAGCGTCGCGTGGATCGCCGGGCGCACGTCCTTCTCGACGCAGAAGCGGATCAGCCGGTCGAGCTCGTCGCGGGTGCCCATCGTCGAGCCGATCACCGAGAGCTGGAGGAAGAACACGCGGGTGAGCTCGGCCGGCGGGGCTTGGCCCGAGGTCGCCCCGGAGACGACGATGACTCCGCCCGGCTTGAGCGACCGCAGCGAGTGCGCCCAGGTCGCCTGACCCACCGTCTCCATCACGGCGTCGACGCGCTCGGGAAGGCGGGCGCCGGACTCGAAGGCCTGGTCGGCGCCGAGCGCCGTGGCGTGCGTGCGCTTCTCCTCCGAGCGTCCGGTGACCCACACGCGCACGCCGGCCGCGCTCGCCAGGACGGTGAGCGCGGTCGCCACTCCCCCCGTGGCGCCCTGGACGAGAACGGTCATACCCGGCACGACGCGCCCGCGTGTGAAGAGCATCCGGTACGCCGTCAGCCACGCGGTCGGGAGGCAGGCGGCCTGCTCGAACGAGAGCTCCGCAGGCTTGGGCACGAGATTTCGGCGCGGGACTGCGACGAGCTCGGCGAGCGCGCCCTGGTGGCGCTCGGACAGCAGCGAGCGTCGTGGGTCGAGGGTCTCGTCGCCCAGCCAGGCATCGTCGGTGATCACCGCGTGGACGACGACCTCGTTGCCTTCCTCGTCGATCCCGGCGGCGTCGCAGCCGAGGATCATCGGGAGCCGCTCGCGGCTCAGTCCCACGCCGCGCAGCGACCAGAGATCATGGTGGTTGAGCGACGCCGCCTTCACGCTGACCGTCGTCCAGCCCGGCGGCACCTCGGGCTGTGGACGCTCGCCGATGCGCAGGCCGCGCAGCGGGTCCTCGGGATCGATCTCGGCGGCGAAGACGGCGAGCATCGGCACATGATGCCTACTTGTGCACTCGCTCGGCTACCCCAGCGGGCGAAAGCCCACCCGCCCAGCTGTCAGAATGGACTCATGGCCAAAGTCAGCGCCAGCGCAACCAAGCAGGTCGCCGCTCCCCCGGAGCGGGTCCTCGATTTCCTTCGCGACTACCGGAACTCCCATCAGCGGATCTTGACCGACAACTACACCGCCTACCGGGTCGAGCAGGGCGGCGGGGGCGAAGGCACCGTGATCGGCTATCACTTCGCCGCCGGCGGGCGAGAGCGCGACTATCGGCTGCGCGTCGAGGAGTCCGACGGCGCGCTGATCGAGCGCGACGAGCTGTCGTCGTTCGTCAGCAAGTGGACCGTTGCGCCCGACGGTTCGGGCAGCGCCGTGACGATCGAGGGCTCGTGGGACGGTGCCGGCGGGATCGCGGGCATCTTCGAAGGGTTCTTTGCGCCGCTCGGCCTGCGGCGGATCTACGCCCAGGTGCTCGAAAAGCTCGCGGCCGCGGTCCCGGCCTGAGGCCAGACCTCCCGCCGGCGTAGGTGCGGAGGAGCGGTTATCCGGCGGCGAGCACGGCGCGCGCCGCGTTGTGTCCGGGAATCCCACTGATGCCGCCCCCGCGGCGGGCACCCGCCCCACAGAGCCAGACATTCGACCACTCAGTCTCGACGCCCCAGGTCCCGACCTCCTCCTCGGACTCGGCGAACGGCCACGCCAGATCGCGATGGAAGATGTGACCGCCTGGCATGCCCAGCTCCGCCTCGAGCTCGGGGGGCGTGAGGGCTTCCAGGCAGAGGGCGCCGTCCGTGGTCGCCAGGAGGCAGTCCTCGAGCGGTTCCGCGAGGACTGAATCCACCGAGCGCAATGTCGCTGCGACGGCCTCGTCCTTGCCGCGCCCGGCGGAATCGACGAACAGCCGCGCGGGCATGTGCAGGGCGAACATCGTCAACGTTTGGACCCCGGCATAGCGCAGCTCGCTCGAGAGGATGCTCGGGTCGGTGAGCGAGTGGCAGTAGGCCTCGCACGGTGGGAGGTCGGGGAAATGGCCGCGAGCTGCCTGGTCGTATGCGCTCCCGAGCTGCGCGTATCCCTCGTTCACGTGGAAGGTCCCTGCGAACGCATCGGTCGGGTCGACGTCCCGGTCGCGCAACCGTGGCAGTCGCTTGAGCAGCATGTTGAGCTTGAGCTGCGAGCCCTCGGGCTTGGCGCCCGAGTCGTCCGGCCGCTCGCCGCGCGATCCCGCCTCGCCCATCAGCGAGCGCAGAACGGCCGGCGCGACCCCGGCGAGGACGTGCCTCGCCCCGAAGCGGCCGCCGTCCGCCAACTCCACCTCGGCCACGACCTCATCGGTACCAACGGAGACCACCTGGGCCGCCGTGCGGATCTCGGCGCCCGCGCGGCGGGCGGCGGCCGCGAGCGCCTCGCTGACCGCACCCATTCCCCCGACCGGAACATCCCAGCGCCCGGTCCCGTTGCCGATTACGTGGTACAGGAAGCAGCGGTTCTGGCGCAGCAACGGATCGTCGGCCGGCGCGAACGTGCCGATCGTCGCGTCGGTGAGCACGATGCCTCGGAGCAGGTCGGAGCTGAAGGTCCGCTCGAGGACCACCGACAGCGGCTCCTCGAACAGCGCGCGCCAGGCCACCTCGTCGTCGAGCAGCCGCCGTAACTCCTCGCGCCCGCGCAACGGTTCGATCAGCGTGGGAAACAGGCGACCGGCGGCGCTGGCGAGCACCGCGTAGAAGCGCTCCCAGGCATCGAACGCCCCCGGGTCCCCGGTCGCTCTGGTCATCGAATCCCGCGTCAGGCGACGATCGCCGCTGACCAGCAGACCAGACTCACCCCGCGGGGTATACGAGGCGATCGCTCGCGGGCGCAGCTCGACGCCGACGCCGAGCGTCCGCAGCAGGGCCTCGGGGAACAGGCTCACCAGGTAGGCGTAGCGCGACAGCCGCGCCTGCACCCCGGGGAACGGAGATCCCGAGACCGCCGCGCCGCCAAGGTCGTCCGCGCGCTCGAGCACGAGCACCGAGCGACCGGCTCCAGCGAGGAGCGTCGCCGCGACAAGCCCGTTGTGACCGCCGCCCACGATCACGACCTCGAATCGGCTCCGCTCGCGTGAACTCATATCCTCCACCCTATGAAGGACCTGCGTGGATCCGCAACCGGCGTCGTCGCGGCGTCGGTGCAGGAGTGTGTCCGGTTCTTCCAGGCGGTCGATGGCTACCCGGCGTGGCACCCCGACGTCGTTCGCAAGGCCGACGTGCTCGAGCGCGACGGCGACGGTAACCCCACCAAGGCACGAGGGCTGCTCCACGTGGCGGTCGGTCCGCTGGTCAAGGACTTCAATCCGATCCTGGCGATCACGGTCGACGGGACGCGGACGGTGAAGCTGAAGAGGGTGCCGAACGACCCGGGAGACAGCGAGCGTTTCGAGGTGACCTGGCACCTCCAAGAGGGCGAGGCGACGCGGATCCGCCTCCAGCTCGAGGCAAGCCTGTCGGTTCCCCGCTTCGTGCCCGTCGGCGGAATCGGCGACTCGATGGCGCAGGGCTTCGTGTCCGCGGCGACCAGAGCGCTCGGCTCGCCGCACGCGCAGGCGTGACTCACTGAAGCGCCTGCCGGCGGCGCTCGAGCTCGGCCCGCTCGACGGCGTTCGCGCTGAGCTCGGCGGCGCGCTCGTACGCCCTTCTCGCGCCCGCGCGGTCGCCCGCGCGGCGGAGCAGCTCGGCGTGCGCTGCATGCAGCGGCTGGTAGCGCTCCATCGTCGGCTCGTTGAGCAGTGGCCGCAGCAGCTCCAGCCCGGCCTCCGGATCCGACGCGAAGGCGACCGCCACCGAGCGGTTGAGCTCGATCACCGGCGAGGGATCGAATCGCGTGAGCGCCCTGTAGAGCTGTGCGATCTGGTCCCAGTCGGTCTCCTGCGGGCTTGCGGACTGCACGTGCAGCGCCGCGATCGCCGCCTGCAGCTGGTGGGGCCCGGGGCGCCGCAGCGCGAGCGCACGCTCGAGCATACGGGTGCCGGCGCGGATCCGGCCCTGGTCCCACAGCGCACGGTCCTGCTCGTCGAGCGCGACGTAGCGCCCGTGCGCGTCGACGCGGGCACCCCGGCGAGCGTCGTGCAGGAGCATCAGCGCGAGTAGCCCGAGCACCTCGGCGTCGTCGGGCATCAGCTTGGTCAGCAGGAAGCCGAGACGGATCGCCTCGCTGCACAGCTCCCCGCGAACGAGGCGGTCACCGCCGCTGGCGGCATAACCCTCGTTGAAGATCAGATACACCACGCTCAGCACCCCGCGCAGGCGGTCCTGAAGCGCCTCGTCCGGCGGTACCCGGTAGGGGATGCGGGCGTCGGCGATCTTGCGCTTGGCGCGCACCAGCCGCTGCGCCATGGTCGGTTCGCTGACGAGGAATGCGCGCGCGATCTCGGCTGTGCTCAGACCCCCGAGCGCGCGCAGCGTGAGCGCGACTCGCGACGGCAGCGCGAGCGCGGGGTGGCAGCAGGTGAAGATCAGCCGTAACCGGTCGTCCCCGACCGCGCCATCGTCGTCGAAGGCGGTGTGCTCATGTGACTCGATGCGGGCGAGCTCGGCGAGCCGCTCGGTGCGATCCGCGAGCGAGCGGTCGCGACGCAGGCGGTCGATCGCGCGCCGGCGCGCGGCGACCGTGATCCACGCGCCAGGGTTGGACGGGACACCATCGCGCGGCCATGTCGCGACGGCCGCCGCAAAGGCGTCCTGGACCGCTTCCTCGGCGAGCTGGAAGTCGCCCACGTGGCGAATCAGCGTCGCGAGGACGGCGGGTCGCTCCTCCCGGAACGCCCGCTCGACGGTGGCGGCCGGGTCTTCTGACCCCGACCGCCACTCGCCGGGCGCGCTCACCGGCCTTCGCTCACTCGCCAAGCTCGCCACGACTAGAGACCGCGTGACTCATCCGGCTGCCTGCGCCGCCGCCTGGTCCGCATACCCCGGCACCTGGGTCATGTCGACCACGGGGCGAACCTCGATCGAGCCACGGCCGACGGACGGTATCCCCGCCGCGTACTCGAGCGCGGTATCGAGATCGGGCACGTCGATCACGTAGTAGCCGCCGAGGAGCTCCTTGGTCTCCGCGAACGGCCCGTCGGTGATCTGGGTCTCGCCGTCGCGGACGCGGACTGTCGTCGCGGTCTCGATACCGTGCAGCGCGTCCCCGGCGACGTGCACCCCGGCGCTCCGCAGACCCTCGGTGTACTCGTACCACCGAGGACTCTCGGCCGCTTGCTCCTCGGGCGAGAGCCCGCCGTCGGCGGGGAGATAGATCAACAGCATGTACTGGGACATCGCGCCTCCTGTTCGGATTGGCCGCTGGAATGCTGCGGCTTATCTTCTACGACGGCGCAAGGAGGGCGATTTCGACAAGCCCGGCTAATCCTCGATCGCGCCCACGCGCCCACGCGCCCACCTGCCCACGCGCCGACGATTCGGATCCGACCGGGACGACTGCGCCGTCAGCGGGATCGAATCCTACGCGGCGCCGGCGGGAATCAGCACTCCGCGACCGCGAAGGCGGGCGCCGTCGAGGTCGGCCATCGCGTCGTTGATCGCCTCGAGCGGGTACGTGGTCGTGTGGAGGTTCACCTTCCCCTGGGCGGTCAAGGTCATCAGCTCTTGGAGGTCCGTGTAGTTGCCGACCAGGTTGCCGATGAACGAGATCTCGCGTGAGATCACGTCGATCGTCGGGATGTTGATGTTCTCGCCGTAGCCGATCACGTAGTAGAAGCCGCCGTCCTGGACCATCTCGATGCCGTCCTCGATTGCACCCTTCTCGCCGACGAAGTCAATGATCGCCTCGGCCCCGAGCCCGTCGGTCAGGTCCTTGACCGTGTCGCGCTGGGTACCGTCGACCTTGACGGTGTGATCGGCGCCGAGCTCTCTCGCGAGCGCGAGCGCCGGCTCGGACGGGTCGACGACGATGATCTCGGTGGGCGTCATGGCCTTCAGGCACTGAATACCGATATGGCCGAGGCCGCCTGCCCCGATCACCACCGCACGCGTGCCGGGTCCAAGCTGGGGAATCGCCTTCTTGACCGCGTGGATTGCCGTCAGTCCGGCATCTGCGAGCGCCGCGATGTCCTTCGGCTCCAGCGAGGGGTCGAGCTTGACGACCGACCGGGCCGAGGTCATGAGAAAGTCGGCGAACCCCCCGTCACGGTTGATGCCCGGGAAGGAGCCGGTGAGGCAATGCATGTCGTCGCCGCGCCGGCACGGCGCGCAGAACCCGCAGGAGATGAAGGGATGCACGATCACGGTGTCCCCGACGGCCACGTTGCTGACTGCGGAACCGATCTCGTGCACCCAGCCGGCGTTCTCGTGGCCCGGTGTGTAGGGGAGCTTGACCTGCGACTTCTCCGCCCACTGGCCTTCCTGTATGTGGAGGTCGGTGCGGCAGAGCCCGGCGGCGCCGATCCGCACGATGACGTCGAGCGGGCCGACGACCTTGGGCTCGTCGATCTCGTCGAGCTTCAGCGCCTCGTGGTAGTTGTGCAGCCTCGCTGCCTTCATCTCGCAACCTCCTCAGAATCGTCGACCGCCACCCCGTGGCGAATGTGGAGTAGGGAGCGGCAGATGCCGCCGTTGACCTCAAGGCTCATCCGCACGAGGCGGGCCATGCGCAGCCAGCGTTGAAGTCCGTCGGCGAGGAGCGACTCGCCGTTGGGAAGCACGAACGCCGGCGCGTCCGCCGAGCATGAGATCCCGAGCTCGGCGCGGAGCTCGAGGCTGCGTCGCGCCTCGGGCACGTCCGGCAGATCGGCGACACGCCGAGCGACCACCTCTGCGGCGGTCATGCCGTCGGCCATCATCGCCTCACACACCATCGATTGACGGGCGATCAACGCCTTGCGCTGGAACAGTTCGCGCAGAGCCGCGAGGTCGTCGTCGGCGCTCTCGCCCGGGAACGCTCCGATGAAGCCCTCGCCTCGGTCCAGGGCGGCGTTGATCTCCGCCCCGGTGTAGTGATCCTCGAGCTTGACGCTGACGCCTCGCACTCCCGGCAGCCGGCGCACGACCTTGCGCGCGTCGGCTGCCATCAGGAATGCGAAATTGGGAGCGCACTGCGGCGTCGGCAGACGCAGGAGAACCTTGACGTCGCCGTCGGCGCTGACGTCGCACGAGCTGACGAACCGAAGCGACGTGATCGGTTCGTCAAGCTCGGGATCGTAGACCGTGCTCAACGCGTCGAGCACCCGCTCGCGCGTGATCGTCATGCCGTCTCGATCATCATGCCGACTCGACCAGCTGCGCGTCCTCCTTCGCTGCGGGCGTGCCCGCGTCATCGGCCAGCCGAAGCTCCTCGGGGACCTCGATGCCGTAGAGCTTGGCGGCGTTGAGCCCGAGGATCTTGCGCTTCGCCGCAGCGGTGACGGCCGGGTAGTCCGAGTAGTCATGGTGGTCGGGGTAATCCCAGTCGAGGAAACCGTCGATCTGCCACTTCGGCTCCCAGATCCCGTAGTCACTGCCGAACAGCATCTTGTCTTCGCCGACCCAGAACAGCAGCTCGCCCATCACCTTCGCGAAGAACCGCGGACGGGCGTACATGAGACCGCCGATGACCACCGAGAGGCCGGCGTACACGTTGGGCTCCTGGGTCGCCATGAAGCAGAAGTCCTCGATCCGCGGCAGCCCGACGTGCTCGACGATGAAGTTGAGCTCGGGGTTGCTGGTCGCGGCGATATCGACGTCCTTGGGGTCGAAGGCATCCTTGTCCAGCGGCCAGATCGTCGGCCCTTTGTGGACATGGAGGTTGCGGATCCCGAGCTCCTTGCACTTCTCGTAGAACGGCTTGCATTCCTCGTCCGCGAGCGTCCAACCCCGCGAGCCCTGGTACCACTCGGCGGTGTAGAGCTTGGCGCCCTGCAGGTTGTAGCGCTTGGCGTCCTCCTCGAGCTGCTTGAGCCCGGCCTCGCCCTCACGTGGATCCCAGCGACCGTTGACGATCAGCTTGCCCGGGTGCTTCTCGGCCAGCTTGCTGTTCTCCTCGGCGGTGTTAAATCCGGTCGTGTACCACTCCTTCAGATACGTGGACTGGCAGATGCCGACGTCGACGCCGCCGTCCTGGAACACGTCCTTGACGAAGTCCTCCTCGGAGTACTTCATGAACTTCTCGATCGGCCAGTGCGTCTCCGGCGGCCCCAGGCCCATGTACGCGTGAAAGCACTCGATCCAGCCCTTCGCGTACTGCTCCTGGCCCTTCACCCAGTTCGGGGGACTCGCGTCCCAGAAGTGCAGGTGACCGTCGACAACGAAGTACTTCTCTCCGTCTCGCTCGTACATATGGGCTCCCTCATCCGACGAATTACCGGTGGATGCGAAATGTACTCGCGCACGCCGCGGCGTGCTCGGCACGCGGGCGGATTACCCGCGAAGTCCCCGGACGGCTCACCCCCGGGCCGGGCGCTGCGCTCGCGGCGCCCGAGCGGATCACCCGCGCCGTCCGAGGATGGCTCGCGCTCCCGCATCTGCGAAGCTGTTCCTGATGCACCTCGGCGATTTCGGGATCTGGACCTCGTACCGCGCGATCGGCGAGGAGCACGCCGGCGAGGCCGCCAAGCTCGTCGAGGATCTTGGTTACGGGGCGTTCTGGCTCGGCGGCTCGCCGCGGCTTCCCACGGTGCGTCCGCTGCTGTCCGCTACCGAGAGCCTGATCGTCGCCACCGGCATCGTCAACGTGTGGCAGAACGAGCCGGCGGAGCTCGCCGCTGAGCACGCGGAGCTCACGCGCGACTTCCCCGGACGACTGCTGCTCGGCATCGGCATCGGCCATCCGGAGGCCACCAGCGACTACTCGAGGCCGCTGTCAGCAATGCGCGCCTTCTTGGACGGTCTCGACAGTGCGGACACGCCGGTGCCGCGCGAGGATCGTTGCCTCGCGGCGCTGGGGCCGAAGATGCTCGAACTCGCCAGAGAGCGCGCGCTCGGCACGCATTCGTACTTCGTTCCCGTCGAGCACACGCGGTTTGCGCGCGAGCGGCTCGGCGAGAGCGCGCTCGTCGCGCCCGAGCTGGCCTGCGTCGTCGATGCGTACACCGAGCGCGCCCGCGCCAAGGCGCGTAACTACGCGGCGCTGTACCTCGGCCTTCGCAACTACACGAGCAACCTGATGGGGTTCGGCTTCACGGCGCAGGACATCGCGGATGGCGGCTCCGACCGCCTGATTGACGCGATCATCCCCCACGGGACGGCGGAGGTGGTCGTGGCGGCGGCCCGGGAGCACCTGGATGCCGGCGCCGACCATGTCTGCCTCCAGCCGCTCGGCGTCGACGGCATCCCTCGCGAAGAGTGGAGCGCGCTCGCGTCCGCGATCCGTGGCTAGCGGCGCGCGTCTAGGTGACGTGCGCTCAGGATCGGTCGAAGATCAGGCAGTTGCTCGTCGCGGTGGCGACGAGGCGCCCCGCCTGGTCGTGTATCTCCGCCGCCGCGAGCGCGACGCGCCGGCCGGGCTTGGTCACGTGCCCGGTGGCGATGAGGGTGCCGCTGTCGAGGGTGACCGGTCTCACGTAGTTGACGGTGATGTCGATCGAGGTGAAGCCCACCCCCGCCTCCAGGGTGCTGTGCACCGCGCAGCCGGCAACCGTATCGGCCAACGTGCACACGAGACCGCCATGGACCATGCCGAGGGGGCTGTAGACGGACCCGTCCGGCGTGCATTCGAAGACCACGCGGCCCAACTCGACGTGGCGAGCCCGCATCTCGAGCAGGAACGCGATCGGTGGAGGCGGAAGTCGCCCCTCGATGATCGCCTGCATGAACTCCAGACCCGACAGGCCGGTCCCGTCGCTGACGGTGGCCGCCGGGTCATACCAGGTCACCGTCTTCGAGCGCGGCGGCCCCCAGGTCGCGGCCGCGCCGGCTGGGTCGACCGGGGTCCCCGCCGGGCCGGCCCCCGGGGCGCCGGGATCCGCCGGGGCGCCCGGCTCCGCCGGGGCGCCCGGGACCCCCGACTCGGAGGCCGCGTCGTGGTACGTCATGCTGCGCCCTCAAGCGCGGGCGCGGCTCGTGACGTCGCCGGCGCCGGGCGCGCGGTGAGGAAAGCGGCCGAGACGACCCCCGCAGAGAAGAAGAAGGCGACGATCAGAGCCACGCCGTGACGGTAGGTGGTCAACGCATCAGCTGCAGTGACGTGGGCGAGGATCGCGACGAGACCCGCGACGCCGAGGACGGTACCGACCTGACGTCCCATGTTGAGGATCCCGCTACCGGTGCCGAAGCGCTCGGCCTTGAGCGAGGCGCTGCCGGCGCCGAGCAGCGACGGAATCGTCAGGCCGACCCCGGCGCCGCCGATGAGTTGGGCCGGAAGCAGGTGGGTCACGTAGCCCGGGTGCGTGGTCATCAATGCAAGCCACAGCAGCTGGGCGACGGCGCTGGTCGCGCAGCCGACTACCGCGACTCGACCGACACCGCCGAGCCGAACCGCCAGGCGGGGCGCCACCAGTCGGGCGAAGGGAAGCACCATCAGGGGTCCTGGGCCGATCGCCAGACCGGCGCGTACGGCCGAGTAGCCCCAGACGCCGGTGAGGAACTCGACCGAGTTGAGGACGAAGGCCCCGAAGGCGGCGTAGTACAGAATCGAGGCGATGAAGGCGCCGGAGAAGGTACGCGAGCGCAGCAACTCGAGCTCGATCACAGGTGAGTGGTGTCGCCGTGAACGGGCCACCATGGCGGCGCCGGATGCGAGCGATGCTGCCAGCAATCCGACGAAGCCGGCCGATCCCCAGCCCCAGTCGGGCGCTTCGACGAGGGCCAGGGCAACGAGAGCAACGCTGGCGGCCAGCAATCCGGCGCCGAAGAGATCGGGCCGACCCTGGACGCGCTCGTCCTTGCTCTCGGTGAGAACCCGCGCCGCGAGCAGCACGGCGATCAGCCCGACTGGCAGATTGATCCAAAACACCAACCGCCAGCTGATTTGCACAAGGCTCCCGCCGATCACCGGCCCGAGCGCCGCGCCGAGGGCACCGATCGCGGACCACGTTCCGATCGCCCGTGGACGGGCCGCGGCGGGCACCTCGGCGAGCAGCAGCGAGAGCGAAGCCGGCACCATCATGCCCGCCCCGGCGGCCTGCACGATCCGGGCTGCGACCAGCGCCGCTACCCCCGGCGCCAGGCCGCACAGGAGCGAGCCGGCGCTGAAGGTCACCAGACCGGCAACGAACAGCCGGCGGCGCCCGACGCGGTCCGCCCAGCGACCGGCCGGTACGAGCACAGCGGCGAAGACGATCGTGTAGCCGTTGAGCACCCAGGACAGCGAGCCCAGGCTCGTGCCAGGGTACTCCCGCCCGATGTAGGGAAAGGCCAGGTTGACGATGAACAGGTCGAGACTCGACATGAATACGGCCAGGGCTAGGACGCCCACGACCGCCGCGACCTGCCGGGGGGTGTGCGGAGCGCCCGGCGGGCCCTGGATCGGCGAGGCGCGGTGGGTCACGGTCGTCTGGGTCACGGTCGTCTCCTGGTCAGTCCGATATCTGGACGCACGTCACGATAGCAAAGAAACGCCGAGACCATCCAGAATTACGACCTACTCGCTACACTGATCGTCGTGACGTCGCTATCCACACACCCGCGGGAGTGCTCGGTGGCCCGCACGCTCGAGATCGTCGGGGAGAAATGGGCGCTCATCGCCCTGCGCGAGGTGTTCCTCGGTAACCGGCGCTTCGACGAGATGGTCCGCCGCACCGGGGCGCCGCGCGACACGCTCGCGGCTCGCCTGAAGACCCTGGTCAGAAGCGGAATCCTCGAGCGCCGCCAGTACTCCGAGCACCCGGCCCGCTATGAGTACCGCCTGACGCGGGCCGGTCGCGAGCTGTACCCCGTGATGATGACGCTCATGCGCTGGGGCGACGAGCACCTCGCGGGAGCGGACGGGCCACCGCAGATCTTTGAACACAGGTGCGGCCACCCGCTGGTGGCCCAGCTGGTCTGCGAAGCCTGCGGGGAGCCGCTCGAGGCGCGAGATACCATGCTTGTGACCGCCGAGTAGCCGGGTAGGGTCTTCTCCGGCTCGGGAGCCGAGCCACAAATGGTCGTGCGCGCTTCACCGGAATCGTCGCCTTCGAGCGTGCAAACTACCGCGCCATGGGACACGCCGAGATTGTCATTGCCGGGCTGCTCGTCGCGGTCGCCGGACTGAGTTCGCTCGCGCGCCGGCTGTCGATCCCGTATCCGATCGTGCTCGTGGTGGGGGGGGCGTTGTTCGGCTTCGTGCCCGGAGTTCCAGCGGTCACGCTCAATCCCAACGTCGTGCTCGTGGTCTTCCTGCCGCCGCTGGCGTACGGCGCCGCGTTCTTCGCGGACTTGAACACCATGCGCGCCAATCTGCGGACCCTCACGCTGAGCTCAGTGGGGCTCGTACTCATCACATTAGTCGCCGTCGCGTTGGTCGCTCACGATCTTGTTCACGGGCTCTCGTGGGCAGCGGCGTTCACGCTCGGGGCTGTGGTCTCGCCCACCGATCCGATGGCCGCCGCGACGATCATGCGACGCCTCGATTTCCCCCGGCGTCTGGTCAGTGCGGTGCAGGGCGAAGGGCTGTTCAATGACTCGACGGCGCTGGTCGCCTACAAGGTCGCCGTGGCCGCGGTTGTCGGCGGCGGCTTCTCGCTCCTCGATGCGGGCGGGAGATTCGTCCTCGCGGCGGTGGGAGGGGTCGCGATCGGTCTCGCGGCCGGCTGGGTCATCGCGGCGATTCGCGAACGCACCGAGGATGCCCAGATCAGCATCACGATTTCTCTGCTCAGCGGCTATGCCGCGTTCATTCCCGCCAACGCGCTCGGTGCCTCGGGCGTGCTCGCGGCAGTGACAACCGGGATCTACATGGGAGTCCGCGGTCCGAGGATTGTCGACGCGCGCACGCGGCTGCAGGGATTCTTCGTCTGGGACGTGCTCGATTTCATCATCAACGCGAGCCTGTTCGTCCTCGTAGGGCTACAGCTGCGTACGGTCGTGAATGGGCTCGGTGGCGAGTCGGCGGGCGCGCTGGCCGGCTACGCGCTCGCCGTCAGCGCCGTCACCGTTCTCACCCGCCTGGCGTGGTTCTTCACGGTGCCGTATCTGATACGCGCGCTCGACCGCCGTCCCGGTCAACGCGAGCGCCGGGTCGGGGCGCGGCCGCGATTGGTGTTGGCGTGGAGCGGGATGCGTGGCGCTGTCTCACTCGCCGCCGCGCTCGCGATCCCGCTCAAGATCCATCACGGGGCAGCCTTCCCGGATCGAGACTTGATCATCTTCCTCACGTTCTCCGTCATCTTCTCGACCCTCGTTCTGCAGGGCCTTTCTCTACCCGTGCTGATCCGGCGGCTGGGAGTCACGAGCGACGGGGAAGAAGAGGCGGAGGAGGTGCGCGCTCGCCTCGTGGCGACCAAGGCGGCCCTCGCACAGATCGACGAGCTCGCCGGCGCGGACTGGACCCGAGACGACACGATCGATCGTATGCGGCGGGCGTACGAGTACCGGAAGCGACGTTTTGCGGCGCGCGCGGGGAAGATCGAGGACGACGGATATGAAGATCGCTCGCTCGCCTACCAGCATCTCGTCCAGATCGTCCTCGCCGCCCAGCGAGACGCGCTCGTCGACATGCGCAACAGGGGCGACATCTCCAATGAAGTCATGAACCAAGTGGTGCGAGAGCTCGACCTGGAAGAGTCACGACTGGAGATCTGACAGCGCCGAGGGGTCTTGCGACGTCGCCGTCAGTCCGCGTACGTTCAGGGTCCAGGAGCGACCCGAGCGAGCAGCCATTCGGCGCACGCGAGCGTGCGCGCATCGCTCGACGGTGCTCCGATCACCTGCAGCCCGGCCGGCAGGCGCTCCGCCGTCCACGCCAGCGGAACCGAGACCGACGGGGCGCCGATCAACGTCTCGACGCGACAGAACAGCGGGTCGCCGGTGAAGTACAGGCCGAGCGGAGGCACGCCGCTGGCGCTCGGGGTCAGGACGCCGTCGTAACCGCTGAGCATCGTCGCCAGCTCCGGGCCGAGCTCGGCCGCCGCGCGCTTGGCATCGGCGTAGCGGGACTCCGGCATCGACGTACCCTCCCGCAAGGCGGCGCGCACCTCGTCGCTCAGGAGCTCCGGCGAGTCCGCCAGCTCCGGCGCCAGGTTCGCCGCGGACTCGACCCACTGGATCGTCGTCTGGGCCGCCACGAGCTCGGCAAACCCCGCCGCGGGCTCGATCTCATCGACCTGCGCCCCGGCGGCGGCGGCCGCGCTCGCGACCCCCTCGATCGCCACCTGGGCCGCCGGCTCGACCTGCGACCAGTGCGGAGTGCGCATGAGCGCAAGTCGCGGGACGTCCCCCGCCCGACCAAGCGATGCCCCGAACTCCCGCGTCGTCCTGAAGGCAAGGTCTCCTGGCGCGAGCACGCGTGCGGCGAGCCGCACGTCCGCGACGCTGCGGGCGAACAGGCCTACCGTGTCGAGCGAGTCGGCGAGCAGCTTGACGCCATCGCGCGGGAACGAGCCGAACGTCGGCTTGTAGGCGATCACGCCGCAATACGACCCCGGCCTGTTGATCGAGCCCGCGGTCTGAGTACCGGTCGCGAGCGGGACCAAGCCCGCAGCGACGGCGGCGGCCGAGCCGCTCGAGGAACCACCGGGGGTGCGCGCGTTGTCGAGCGGGTTGAGCGTGTCGGTGGCGAACATCCACGCGAACTCGGACAGCTTCGTCTTACCGACAATCAACGCTCCTGCCGCCCGCAGGAGGCGCACGGTTCCCGCGTCGCGGTCGGGATGGTGCCCCGCATAGATCGGGGAGCCATACGTCGTCGCGTAGTCGACGGTGTCGAAGTTGTCCTTGATGCCGACCGGCACGCCGAACAGCGGCAGCGTCGCGCGCTCGGACTCACTGAGGCGGTCGAGGGCCGCCGCGCGCTCGAGCAGGACGCTCTGATCAATCGCGGCCCAGGCGCGGAGCTTGTCCTCGCCGGTTGCCCCGAGGAAGATCTCGGCGACCGCCACGCAGGTCAGCTCGCCCGCCCACAGCCGGTCGCGCAGCGCAACGGCGCCGGGTGTGCTCGCCATCATGAGAGCGTAGGGTGGGTCCCGATGACAATCAACCACGCCTTTCGCCTCGCATCGCGTCCGGTCGGTCTACCCAAGCGTGAGAACTGGAAGTTCACCACCGAGGAGCCCGTCGGTGAGCCCGGAGACGGCGAGGTCCTCGTCCGCGTCCTCTACGTCTCGCTCGATCCCGCGATGCGGGGGTGGATGAACGATGCGCGCTCCTACATCCCGCCGGTGGGGATCGGCGAGGTGATGCGGGCGCTCGCGATCGGCACGGTGGAGGTGTCGCGGGATCCGGGCTTCGCCGTCGGCGACCACGTCTCCGGTCTGCTCGGGGTACAGGAGTACGCGATCGTCCAGCCCGCAGGCCTGGTCAAGATCGACCCCACCTTGGCGCCGCTGCCCGTGTATCTGGGCGCGCTTGGGATGCCGGGGCTGAGCGCCTACTTCGGGCTGCTCGACATCGGCCGCCCCGAGCCCGGTCAGACGGTCGTGGTATCCGGTGCGGCCGGCGCCGTCGGCCAGCTCGTCGGGCAGATCGCGAAGCTCGAGGGCGCCCGCGTGGTCGGCATCGCCGGCGGTCCCGAGAAGTGCCGCTACGTGGTGGAGGAGCTCGGGTTCGACGCGGCGATCGACTATAAGAACGAGCACGTCGCCTCAGCGCTGCGCGAGCACTGCCCCCGGGGCATCGACGTCTACTTCGACAATGTCGGGGGCGAGATCCTCGACGCCGCGCTCGCGCAACTCGCCCGCCGCGCGCGGGTCGTCATCTGCGGCGCGATCTCGCAGTACAACGCGACCGAGGGCGTCAGGGGACCGGCGAACTACCTCTCCCTGATCGTCCAGCACGCGAGCATGACCGGCTTCATCGTCACGGACTACGCCAAGCGTTTTGACGAAGCCAGGCAGGCGATGGCGGGCTGGTTCGCCACCGGCGAGCTCAGCTCACGCGAGCATGTGGTCGACGGTCTCGAGACGTTCCCGGAGACGCTCCTGAAGCTATTCACCGGCGAGCACGACGGCAAGCTCGTGATCCGCGTCGCGTCGGACTGATCGCACTTTCGAACCCCGGGATACGCCGACTACGCGGCGATCAGCTGGAGCGCCACGAACACGAAGTAGAGCCCGACGAGAACGGCGGCGCCGACGCGCTGCATGCCCGCCGGTCGCGCCAGCAGGAAAAGGCACAGAGCCGTCGTCGCGATCAGCCACGCGATATCGACTCGCGCCACCGTCGAAGCGGCGGTAATGCCGACGAAGACCGCCGGAATGGTGACCCCCGCGGCGAGGTTGATCGTGTTGCTGTTGAAGGCCTCGCTGACGAGTGCTGATCCGCGGCGTGCGAGACCGAGGCGGACGCCGGTCTGCGCGTTGGGGATGCTCGTGAGCGGGGCGAGGACGAGCACACCGAGCAACGCGTCTGAGATCCGCCAGCGATGACCGAGTGCCAGCGCCGCCTGCACCATCCCGAGGCTGCCGGCGGCGATCAGAGCCACGTCGACGACAACCAGCCCCAGCAGGTGTCGCGCCGGATCCACTTCTGCGCTCGTCGGACGCTCGGCGGGACTCCTGTGCGCCACGGCGCGGGCGACCCGCTCGACGACGCCGCCGAGCACCGGCACGGAAACCGACGACGGCGGTCCGTGAATCAAGAGCAGCAGGTAGGGGCCGAGCACGCAGGTCATCAGGATCAACGCCGCAAGCGGTGCAAGCCAGCCGAGGAGAACGGCAGCGACGGTCAGCGTGACCGGCGCGCCGATCAGACCCTCGAGGAGCAGGACATCTCGGGGGAGACGAACAGCTCCCGCGAGCAGTGCGCTGAGGCCGATCATCGCGGCCAGGTTGAACACGTTTGAGCCCACGAGCACTCCGACGCTCACGCTATGAGCGCCCTTGGCCAGCGCGACGAGAGCCGAGGCGATCTCGGGTCCGTCCGCCGCCAACGCGGTCAGCAGCCCAACCAGCGCCTCCGGAAACCCGAAGCGGATCCCGAGTCGATCAAGCCGACGCGCGAACACCCGCGCAGCAGCGAGCGTCACCCCGAGCGAGCACAAGAACAGCGGTATTGCCAGCAGCGGCGACATTCGCCGCTAACGCACCGAACGCCGAGCGCTGACCGGCGTGTGGGAAATGGGCATCTGACTCCTACGGGTCGACGACGAGACGCCGACCAGACTTCCCGGCACACCAGCCTTCGACAATACCGCACCAGTCGGGAACCGCCGAGCTAGCAGATCACTTCGCCCCGGCCGCGCCGGCCGCGCCGGCCGCCCCGGCCGCCCCGTTCGGCCCGGCCGCACGTCTCGCGTAGCCCCGGTAGAAGCGGCGGATGTGGGACTCGACGAGCTCGGCGGCGCGGTCGCCTTCGTGCGCCTCGACGGCGTCGAGGATCTGCCCGTGCTCGGTCCGCAGGCGGCGCAGGACGCGCCGCGGGTCGGGGCGCGAACGCAGCTCCACGAGCAGGTAGCGCAGGGCCGCGTCTCGGAGCGCGAGCATGACCAGGTGCATCGCCTCGTTACCGGCGGCCCGGACGAGCGCGATGTGGAAGCGCAGGTCGGCCTCGTCGAACGCCTCGATGTCGAGGTCGGCGGCACGCATGTCGTCGAGCGCTTGGTGCGCCTGCGCGAGCAAGGGATGGTCGACTCTGCGGGCGGCGGTCCTGAGCGCCGCCGATTCGAGCACGCAGCGGAGGTCGACGAGGTCCCCGAGCGCGACGCCCCCCAGCTTCATCAGCGTCGCCAGCGCCTCGCGGGCCGGTCCGGCCGACTGCATGGCGACGACCGCACGCGCAGGCGCGCCGCCGGTCGTGATCAGACCCTGCGCCTGCAGGACGCGAAGCGCCTCACGCACCGATGCGCGGCTGGCGCCGAAGGCCTGGGACAGCGCGCGCTCGGTGGGGAGCTCCGCCCCGGCCGCGAGCTCGCCGGCGAAGATCGCCGCGCGCAGCTGCTCGGCGACCTGGACGTAGACCGGAGAGCGGGTGACTTCGTTGAAGGTCATTGTCGCGTTGACTGATGGTATGACAATGGGTAGCCTATAGGAGTACCCAGACGCAAGGAGAGGATTCGCGATGACGAAGGTCCTTATCTTGGCGGGCGACGCCGCTGAATCGCTGGAGGTCATGTACCCCTACCAGCGCCTGCTCGAAGAGGGTTACGAGGTCCACATGGCCGGACCCTCGAAGAAGAAGCTGCAGTTCGTCGTGCACGACTTCGTCGACGGCTACGACACCTACACCGAGAAGCCGGGATATACCTGGCCGGCCGACGTGGCCTTCGCCGACGTCGATCCCGCCGACTATGCCGCGCTCGTGATTCCGGGCGGTCGCGCTCCCGAGTACATCCGCAACGACGCCGACGTCCAGCGGATCATCCGTCACTTCTTCAGCGAGGAGAAGCCTGTCGCGCAGATCTGTCACGCGCCGCTCGCGCTTGCGGCTGCCGGGGTGCTCGACGGCCGTCGCACCGCCGCCTACCCGGCGCTCGAGCCCGACATCACAGCCGCCCACGCGGAGTTCGTCGACGGTGGCGGCGTGGTCGACGGGATGATGGTCTCGGCTCGGGCCTGGCCCGATCACCCAACCTGGATGCGCGAGTTCGTCAAGATCCTGCGTGAACGCGCCCCGGCGAGCGAGGCGGCGACGGCCGGGGTCGCATGATCGCTAAGCCGGTCGATCGTGGGCCGGTCGATCGTGCATCACGCGACCGTGGCTGCGACTGATCGCGGGCTCGCCACCGATTCGGTGCTGATCGCGCGGGAGCTCGAGTCGATCCTCGGCAGCGACGGGGTGCTGCCGGGGGGCCCGCGGGGCTACCTTGCCGATGCGACGGAGAGCCGTAGCCTGCGGGGCCGAGCTGACGCGGTTGCCCTTCCGACTCACGCCGACGACCTCGCCCGCGTGGTGCGCTGGTGCTACGCGCACGATGTGCCGATCGTTCCCCGGGGCGGCGGCACGGGCTTCGCCGGGGGCGCGGTGCCGCTCGACGGCGGTGTGGTCATCGGCCTCGAGCGAATGCACTCGGTCCATAGGTTCGACCCCGAGCTGTGGCGAATCCGGCTCGACGCGGGCGTCGCGACCGCCGACCTGCGGCGTCGGGCACGCGAGAGCGGGCTCTACTTCCCACCTGACCCAGGCGCCGCCGAGCAGTCACAGCTCGGCGGCAATATCGCCACCAACGCCGGCGGGCCGCACGCCTTCAAGTACGGTGTCACCGGAGCCTGGGTGACCGGCCTGCAGGCGGTCGTGGCGCCGGGCGAGCTGATCGAGGTCGGAGGGCCGCTGCGTAAGGATGTCGCCGGTTACGATCTGAAGTCGCTGCTGATCGGCTCGGAGGGAACGCTTGGGATCGTCACCGCCGCTTGGCTGCGACTGATCCCCGCCCCCGAGGCCGCGCTGCCGGTAACGGCTTGTTACGCGAGCGCACGGGAAGGTTGCGCGGCGGTCGACAGCGTCCTCGGCAACGGCCTTGGAGTAGCCGCGCTGGAGTACCTCGACGCAGGCGCGCTGGTTGCGACCCGCGACGCTTTCCCGGTGCCGCTGCCGGCCGGAGCCGCGTTCATGCTGATCGCCGACGCCGACGGCTCCGAGCAGGAAGCGGCGCGACTGCACGCGGAGGTGATCGAGGTGCTCGGCGACGGCGCCCTGTCCGTCCACGCGCCGCGAGACGCGCGCGCCATCGCCGAGCTGTGGCGCTGGCGGGACGGGGCCTCGATCGGGGTCACCGCGCAGCGTGGGGGAAAGGTGAGCGAGGACATCGTCGTCCCGCTCGACCGCCTGCTCGAGGCGATCGAAGGGACCGTCGAGATCGGCCGCCGCCATCGCCTTCCGGCCTGTAGCTGGGGGCACGCCGGCGATGGGAACCTCCATTCGACGTTCCTGATCGCTCCTGAGAATCCGGGCGAATTGGAGCGGGCCGAGCGAGCAGCCGAGGAACTGTTCGCGCTCGCCTGCGCGCTCGGCGGCTCGATCTCGGGCGAGCATGGGATCGGCTGGGTCAAGCGCGGCGCACTGGAGCGACAGTGGGCGCCCGCGGCGCTCGACTTGCATGAGGCGATCAAGGACGTGTTCGATCCCAAAGGGCTGCTCAACCCGGGGAAGAAGCTCGCGCGGTGGCCGACGACCTAGGATCGGCCGCGACGGCCTACGATCCCGGCTCGGCCACCGTCGCCTGGTGGTCACCGGCACTAAGCGGTGACGCCGCCGAGCGCCGGGCGGCGGCGATCTCCTCCGTGGTGACGTGCTGGGGGTGGTGGCAGGCTGCCAGGTGCCCCCCGGCGTACTCGGTGAGCGGTGGCTCGACCGTGTGGCAGATCTCGCTCGCGCGGGGGCAGCGCGCGTGAAAACGGCACCCCGAAGGTGGGTTGATCGGGTTCGGCGGCTCTCCGGTGACGAGCTGCCGCACCCGCGCCCGGTTCTCGCGCGGGTCGGGCAGCGGGATCGCGCCGAGGAGCGCCGAGGTGTAGGGATGGATCGGCTTCGAGTACAGCTCCGCTGCCGGCGAGATCTCCATCAGCTTGCCGAGGTACATGACGACGATCCTGTCCGAGACGTGGCGCACGACGCTGAGATCGTGCGCGACGAAGATGTAGGACAGCCCGAGGTCCTGCTGGAGGTCGCCGAGCAGGTTGATGACCTGCGCCTGGATCGAGACGTCGAGCGCCGAGACCGGTTCGTCGAGGAGGATCAAATGCGGATTCATCGCGAGCGCTCGCGCGATCCCGATTCGCTGGCGCTGCCCGCCTGAGAACTCGTGCGGGTAGCGGTTCAGATGTTCCGGGCTGAGCCCGACGCGCTCGAACAGCCGCCGGCTCTCCGCCTCGATCTCGTGCCTGGCCACGCCCCGTTTGCGCAGTGGCGTCGCCATGATCTGACTGACCCGCTTGCGCGGATTGAGCGACGCCTGGGGATCCTGGAAGACCATCTGCATCTCCCGGCGGATCGGCGCGAGCTGCCTATGGCCCGCCGTCGTGATGTCGTCGCCACGGAAGCGGATCGAGCCCCCGGTTGAGGGGATGAGCCGGACGAGCGTACGGATCAGGGTGGTCTTGCCGCAGCCCGACTCGCCGACGATCCCGAGCGTCTCGCCCTTGTGCAGCGCGAATGAGACGTCGTCGACAGCATGGACGTGACCGGTGGCGCGACTGATGACGACGCCGGACTTGATGGGGAACAGGACCTTCAGATGATCGATCTCGAGCAATCGCTCGCCCTCGGCGGGCGCCGGTTCCGAGCGGCGGTCCTCGAGGCGCTCCTCCGCCGGCTCCGCGAGGCGCTCCTCTCCGGCCCTCGCCACCGTCTCCTGCGAGGATTCCTCCCCGGCGCCCGCCGGGTCCTCTCGCGGGGATTCCGCCCCGGCGCTCGCCGGGGTCTCCTGCGGGGATTCCTCCCCGGCGCTCGCCGGGGCCTCCTTCTCCGGCGACTCCCAGCCGCCGCCCAGACCCGCGACGCTCTCGTCGCTCAAGTCACCACCGCCGGCTCCGCGGCGAGTCCGATCCGGCCGTCGACCATTCTCAGCCGCTGCTTGCGCTCGCGGTCGAGCCAGCAACGATCCACGTGCTCGGGCGCGGCCGGTAGCGTGGCTCTCAGCGGTGGAATTTCCTTGCACTTCGCGAAGGCGTGCGGGCAGCGGGGACGGAAGTGGCATCCCTGCGGCGGCCGGAGGAGCGACGGCGGCATCCCGGCGATCGCCGGCAGCCTTAGCGTGCGGTCGCTGTCCACGCGCGTGATCGAGCCCAGTAGCCCCCATGTGTAGGGATGCTGTGGGTCGTAGAAGAGCTCCTCGAGCGTCCCCTGCTCGACCACACGACCGGCGTACATGACGACAACCCGGTCGGCGATGTCGGCGACGACGCCGAGATCGTGGGTCACGAGAATGATCCCGGCACCGGACTGCTCGCGGAGCTGGCGCAACTCGTCGAGGATCTGGGCCTGGATCGTCACGTCGAGCGCGGTCGTCGGCTCGTCGGCGATCAGGAGCTTGGGCGAGCAGGACAGTGCCATCGCGATCATCACGCGCTGGCGCATGCCGCCGGAGAACTCGTGCGGGTAGGAACGCAGGCGCTCGCGGGCGTGCGGGACGCCGACCCGCTCCATCAGCTCGATGGCGCGATCGAACGCCGCCGGCTTGGAGATCTTCGAGTCGTGGGCGCGGATCTGCTCGACGATCTGACTCCCGATCCGGTAGACGGGATCGAGAGAGCTCATCGGGTCCTGAAAGATCATCGCGATGTCGCCGCCCCGGATCCGCTCCAGCTCCGATTCCGGCGCGGTCACGAGGTCGCGGCCTGCGAACTTCGCCGTGCCCTCGAAGCGGGCGTTCGGGCCGCGCGTCAGGCCCATCAGGGTCATCGAGGTGACCGACTTCCCCGAGCCCGACTCGCCGACGATGGCCACCACCTCGCCTGCCCGGACTGAGAACGACACGCCGTCGACGGCATTGACGATGCCGTCCTCGGTCGCGAATGAGACCTTGAGGTCAGAGACCTCGAGGAGCGGTGCGCTCGCGCTCACGAGAGCCGGATCCGGGGATCGAGGAAGGCATAGAAGATGTCGACGAGCGCGCTGAGGAGCACGACGAAGAACGCGGTCAGCATCACGATGGCCATCAGCGTGATGATGTCAAGTGCCTGGATCGCCTCTTCCGCGAGCTGCCCGACGCCGTGCAGGTTGTAGACCGTCTCGGTGAGGATCGCGCCCCCACCGATCACCTGCGCGAGGTCGAGCCCCCACAGCGAGATGATCGGAATCAGGCTGTTGCGCAGGATGTGGCGGAACAACACCTGGCGCTCGGTCAGCCCCTTGGCATGGGCGGTCCGCACGTAGTCCTCGTTGATCGTGTCGAGGATCGTCGAGCGCAAGATGCGGGAGTAGAAGCCGACGAACAGCACCGAAAGCGTGAACCAGGGCATGATCAGGTGCGTGAACCACCCCCAGGGGCTGTGGGAGAACGACACGAAGTTGCCGATCGGAAAGATGCTCGCCTTGTACCCGAAGTAGTAGATGAGCACCGCGCCGAGGAAGAACGGGGGCATGGAGACGCCGATCATCGAGAGCACGGTCAGTAAGCGGTCGGTGTACCTGCCCGCCTTGATCGCCGCCAGGGTGCCGACGGCGATCGACGTGAGCAGCCAAATAATCCCGGCGCCGAGGGCCAGCGACAGCGTCGCCGGCAGACCGTTCTTGATCTCGGTGAGCACGTTGAAGCCCTGCGAGTAGGAGTACGCCTTGCCGGTGAAGATGTTCTTCATCGTCTTCACGTACTGGACGTAGAGCGGCTTGTTGAAGCCGTACTTGACGTCGATCAGGTGGATCTCCTCGGCGTTCGCGAGCCGCCCGGCGAGCCGGTCTGCCGGGTTGCCGTTGGGGATCGCCGCGAATAGCAGGAACGTCAGCACCGAGATCGCGAACATCACCGCGATCATCGCCATCAATCGGCGGACGATGAAGTGAGCCATCAGTGCTCGCCCGGTCCGTGGGTCATCGGGTCGCTACCTCGCGATGCGGACCTTGGCCCGCGGGTCGAGCGCGTCGCGCAATCCGTCGCCGAACACGTTGATCGAAAGGACCGCGAGCACGAGCATGAGGCCGGGCACCAGCACGTTGCTGAAGTTGGCGGGAATCTCGGGTATGCCTTGCGCGATCATCGTGCCCCAGGACGGATTCGGCGGTTGGACGCCGGCGCCGAGATATGACAGCCCCGCCTCGAGCAGGATCGCATTGGCCAGCATCAGCGGGATGAAGACGATGATCGGCGAGGCGAGGTTGGGCAGGATCTCACTCCACATGATCTGCAGGTGGCTGAGGCCCTGCTGGCGCGCGGCCTCGACGAACTCACGCTCGCGCAGCTGTAGCACCTGGCCGCGGAGCGGCTTCGCGATGTACGGGATGTAGACGACGCCGATCACCACCGCCGGCACCATCAACGTGGTGCCCTTGAGCGGCCCGATCCCGCCGAAGGCCAGGATCGTGCCGAGCGCGATCCCGAGCAGCAGCGCCGGATAGGCCCAGATCACATCGAGCGTGCGGCTGATCACCCCGTCGATGATGCCCCGGAAGTACCCGGCGGCGAGCCCGAGGAGCGTCGCGATGACCATCGTGATCACGGTCGCGACGGCGCCGATCTCGAGCGAGTTTCGCCCGCCGTAGAGAAGTCTCACCGCCACGTCGCGGCCGTTCTCGTCGGCCCCGAGGAAGTAGCGGCTCGACCACGTCGGGCCGATCGGGATGTCGTACTTGCTGACGATCAGCTCGGTCTTGCCCCCGACCTTGACCGTGCCCGTGATGTTCTCGTCATTTGGCCCGATGTGCGCGATGTCGTGCGAGTACACCGGTGCGAGCAGGCAGAGCACCACGATGAGCACGAACAGCCCGCCGAAGGCCAGCGAGACCCGGTTCCGGCGTAGTCGCCGCCATGCGAGCTTGTACGGCCCGACCCCGGGCGGCATGTCCGTGGCTTCGGCCAGGACCGCGTCGGGAATGTCGACGGATAACTCGTTGGTACTAGGGCCGGTGGTGAACGACATCAGAAGGCGGAGAGTCGGTGGGCCGAGGACAGCGTAGCTGCCCCGGCCCACCCCACGCTCGCTACTTCAGTTGGAACGAGGTCCAATCCCACCCGTACTCCGGCTGGAATACGAGCGCGCCGTAATCGATCCGGTCCGAGGTGAACTCGGGGAACGTCTGGTAACCGAACACGGCCAGGTACGCCTTCTTGGCCGTGTACTCGTCGAGTGCCTGCCACTGGCTCGCGACGGAGCTGAGCTGCACCGTCGGCGTGCCCTCGAGCTTGCTGACCTCGGAGTTGATGTGCGGGTCGTTGGTCTCCCCGAAGTTCTCGTTGTCGGTCTTCAGGATCGAGTTGCCGTCGAGCAGCACCCCGTAGAAGTCGACGGGGTTCGGGAAGTCCATGTTCCAGTCGGCGAAGCCGGTCTGCGGGTGCAGGCTCAGGTCACCGATCGTCGTGAAGTACGTCGTGTCGGCGATCGCCTTCAGCGTTGCCTTGAAGCCGATCGAGTTCAGGAACGAGGTGTAGTACGTCATCCACTGCAGGCGTGGCGAGCGCTCCTCACTCCACACCGTGACCGGCGTGCCCGCCAGGCCCGACTGCTTCACGAGCGCCTTCGCCTTGGCGATGTTACCCGCGCCCGGAGTGCCGTATGGGCAGGTGGCCGTCGGATGGCCGGGCACGTATGGCGGGAGGAAGAAGCACGCTGGGATCAGCGTGCCGGAACCGAGCGAGGCCATCGCGTTTTGGTTCAGCCCCGTGACGACCGCTTCGCGTGCGAGCTGATTATTGAACGGCTTGTTGTACGTACTCAGGAAGATGTAGTACGTCGACCCGCCGAGATTCTTGAACTGGAAGCGGTCCGACGCCTGCGACTTGATCTGCCCCAGCAGGCTGCCGGGGATGGTGTCGGCCCAGTCGAAGATGTCGGCGGTGTTGTTCAGCACCGACAGCGCGTTGGAGGTCACGTTCGAGTCGACCTTGACGTTGACGGTCACGTGGCCGGCTGGGATGCCGGGAATGGCCATCTTCGCCCAGAGCGGATTCGGGACTCCGGAGAACGATTGGTTCGCGACGATGTTCTTGGTCACGTACGGCCCGACGCCCGGTGGCGGGCTGGTGGGCTCCACCTTCATCGGTGTCCCCGTCGGGATGATCCCCAGGGCCGGGAACGCGAGCACGTTCGCGAACGGACCGTAGGGAGCGGTGAGATGGATGACGATCTGCCCGGTCGCGTCATTGGTCGTGATCCCTGAGATCGTCTTGGCCTTGCCGTTGGCAAAGGCGGTGGCGCCCGCGATCACCGGCGTGATGAACTCGCCCGAGCCGCCCCACGGGATCTTGATAGCCCGCTCGACTGTGTATGTGAAGTCGCTGGCCACGACCGGCTTGCCGTTCGAGAACACGAGCCCCTTGCGGAGCGTCATCGTGTAGGTCTTGCCACCGTCGCTGAGCACCGGCAGCGCCGTCGCAAGACCGGGGATCAGCGCGGTTCCCGCGGTGCCGTTCGCGTGAGCGTAAGTGGTCAGACCCGTGTACGCGAGCCAGTTGATCTCCGCCCCCTGGGTCGTGTAGTCCAGGCCCGGGTCGAGCGACTGCGGAAAGGTCCCCATAACCTCCGTGACCGTGCCGCCGGACTTCGCCGTCGATGATGAAGTGCTCGTCGACTTCGATGAGCTCGACGAACTACCGCAGGCCCCCAGTAGAACCGCCGAAGCGATCACCGCGATCGCCGTCAGGGCAGAAGTTCTGTATCTCCTCACGCGTCCTCCTCGGAATTTTGATGCTCCCAGGCCGACAATCTAGTTCACAGATGCCCGCTATAGAGAGGTCGGAGGCGGTCCTAATCAACTTGCAACACGGGCCCGCCAGGGTCGAGCTCGAGTGTCGCTCAGACCGGTAGCGCCAGCACGCCCGCCTCGAGGTCGAGGAGGAGGCGCTTGCGCTCGAGGCCCCCGCCGTAACCGGTCAGGCTTCCGTCGGCGCCGATGACGCGGTGGCAGGGGACGATCACGGCGATCGGGTTGCGTGCGTTGGCGACGCCGACCGCCCGCGCGGCCTCGGGCCGCCCGATTCGGGCCGCGAGCTCGCCATAGCTCACCGTCTCGCCGTAGGGGATCTCCCGCAGCGCCGTCCACACGGCGAGCTCGAACGAGCTCCCGGTCGGCTCGAGCGGGACATCGAAGCTGCGACGGCGACCCTCGAAGTACTCGCGCAGCTGCGTTCGCACGCGTGCGAAGGGCTCGTCGCTCTGAGTCCAGCCGGGCCTGATGCTGGTCGGCCAGCGCCCCTCCTGCATGTGCAGTGCGCGGAGCGCGTCGCCCTCACCGGTGAGCAGCAGCTCGCCGATTGGGCTCTCGAGTGTGCAATAGACCATGGCTAATGGGCCTCCAGCTGTCGGTTTCGGGCCTGGGCCGTGGCCGTGGTGGTGGGGGTCGTGGTGGTGGTGGGGGCCGTGGCCCTGGTTGTGGCTGGTATCCCTGGCGGGGGCCGTGGCCGTGCGATCCGGACCTGCGGCCTGCGCCCACAGATGCTGCACGGCGTAAGCACGGTACGGTCGCCAGCGCTCGGCAATTGCCGCCGTGACGACGGGGCGCCCGTCGTGGCCGAGCGCTTCGAGTCCCCGCCGCACGCCGAGATCGGTCGGGAGGAACGCGTCCGCGTCTCCGAGCGCGCGCATCGCGACGTACGCCACAGTCCAGGGACCGATCCCGGGCAGCGCGAGCAGCGCTCGCTCGGCTTCCGCGCGGTCGGCGCCGGGGTCGAGTCTGACTTCGCCCCGGGCCAGCGCTCCGGCGAGACCAATCAGCGCCCGTGCTCGCGCGCCGGGCATCGCGAGCGCGGCCGGATCGACGCCCGCAATCGCTGCCGCCGTCGGGAACAGATGCGTGATGCCATCGACCGGGCGCTCGAGCGGCTGTCCGTGGGCGGCGACGAGGCGCGCGGCGAGGGTCGTTGCCGCCGGGACGGAGATCTGCTGACCGAGCACGGCGCGAAGCGCCAGCTCGTCGCCGTCGACGTGCCCGGGGACACGGCGCCCGGGGGCGGCGCGGACGAGCCGGCCGATCACGGGGTCGGTGCCGAGGGCCTCGATCACGGCCTGCGGATCGGCATCGAGATCGAGCAGCGTGCGGCAGCGCGCGGCGGCCACCGCGAGGTCGCGCGTGTCGTGCAGCCATAGGCTTGCGTGCACGCAGCCGCGCCCGGGTCCTAGCTCCACGACCCCAGGACCGCGCGGCAGTCTCAGACTGCGACGGTAGGCCCCGTCGAGAACCTCCTCCACGCCGGCGACCGCTCGCTGCCCGAGGAACGCGATCAGTCCCTCGACGTCGATCGGCTGCCGGTAGGGAAGCCGGAGCAGGACCGGCACGGGATCTCGGATGATCGCTCTCGAGCGCACTCGAGACCTACAACGTACACGGGTGCCGGTTCGTGATATCGACGGTCGTGGCAGCTTCGATCGGTCTGCGCGGGCCCGGGCCTGGGGAGCCGCGCGGGCGCATGCCGGCGCGCGACCGACCCCCTGGTCCGATTACCTGATCGCGTCGATGCGCTCGGCGACCTGTGCGATCGCCTTCTCGATGTCCGGCGCGACCATCTCATAGAGCTCAGAGCTCGCGACGGTCTCTTTCACCTTCTCGAGCGGCGGTCCGATGGTCGCCAAGATGTCGCCGTTCTCGTTGTTCAGCGCCAGGTACGCGGCGCCCGCGGAGCCCAGTACGAGCACCTTCCTGAAGCTCGGGAAGAACAACCGGATGAGGCGTCCGCGTCGGCGCCGGATCTGACCATCCGCTGATGCGATCGCGGCCAGGGCGTTGCCGAGCTCTTTGTTGGACTTGTCAATCTTCATTCGCGGTGCCTCCATTCGGCTTCTCAAGATCAGGCGGCGGACGGCCACCCGAACCAACTTGAACGGCATACCCAACGTGCCCCCAACGCCGCCACCGGCGACAAAGCCCACGGCGAACGGGCCAGTGACGAGACCATCGCCGGCAATCACACCGCCCGTGAAAGTCTCCACGCGTGGAAGCACCCCGACCAACTGACCCTTGATCTGTGTCTCTGCCTGCGCCCGTGCCAGTGCCCCCACCTGCGCAATCTGTCCTCTTACCTTTTCTTCTGCTTGCGCGCGTATCCGGGGGATGTTGTCGTTGACCTTTTCTTCTACTTGCGCGCGTATCCGGGGGATGTTCTCTTTTACCTTTTCTTCTACTTGCGCGCGTATCTGAGGGAGGCTGTCTCTTACCTTTTGCTCGACCTCGGCCCGAACCTGCGGGAGGTCTTCTGTGATCTTTTTCTCGACCTCGGCTCGTACCCGCGGAATCGTTTCCCTGATTTTCTTTTCCGCGTAGGTCTTGATCCGGCCCACGATCGCGTCTTTGATGCTTGCGATCCTGTCCTTGATCTTGCTCATGGGTTCACCGGGGCTATCGCCACCGGGGAAGTTGTGGTCGTGGCGGCGAGGTCCCCCGTCGAGGCCGTGGAGTCGTAGAGATCAGCGACCAAGGCTGCTCACCAACTTTCCGAGCGCGACGCCGGCCGCGAGGCCGGAGACAATGCGCGTCGCCGGATTTGCGTGCGCGTGGCGCAGCTTGGCTCGTTCGAGCAGGCACGTACGGAGAGAGGTGACCTTGGTTCTCGCCTCGCCGAGGGCCGGTTCGACCATTGCAACCAAGTCGCTGACGTTCATTGCGACACCTCCTCTGTGGCGAGCTTGCGGGCGCGCGGGTTGGTGGGTAGTCGCCGTCCCTCGCGCACACGCTCACGTGCACGCAGGGCGCGGCCGGGTCGGTGCGTCCCGCAGGACCGCTGCGTCGACAGACTTGCGATTGGCACGTTCGACACTCTCCCTGTCGGGCACGCTGGACACGCACGAGAAACGCCGGATCAACGTATCTCGTAGCAAATACATCATGGACCCGATGCCGCGAGCCGGAAAATGAAAAGGTCCGCAAATAGCGGATTTTTTGACCGATCGATTTTCACCGTGCGATATGTGAATCTCGCTTATCTCGGGGTGCCGGCTGCCCTGGTTTCCGGCGGGTCCTTTATTGGAGCGTCGACTCGCGTCAGTCGGCCAACTCGTTCAGCCGATCGATCACGGCGCGGTCCTCGATGGCCCGCTAGATTGAGCGCGCTCGCTCGCGGCGGGCGGCGAACGAGCAAAGCGCTCGCCGCGTGCGCAATGAGCGAGCTGCTGATATGGCGACCGACCACCTTGGCCTCACGCTGAACATCGCTGGCCTCACAGTGAACATCGCGGGCACCTCCACGAGGGTGTGCTCCGTGGTCGAGCACGACGGCTGACTGGGGCTGACCATCGCTTCCGAGTCCCGATCCCGAAGCTGGCGGCACTTGGCCACTCGGGCGATCGACTGGATCGAGCCAGATCACAACCCGGCGGGAGCTGTCTACGGCACACTGCTCATCGGGGCCGTGCTCGCGACCGAGAGCGTCCGCCGCGAGACCCTGCTTGAGACCCTCGGGGCAACGGCGCTCGTTCTCGTCCTCTACTGGCTGTCGCACTCCTACGCCGAGACGCTCGGACACCGCCTGGAGCAACAGATTCCCGTGAGCGCAGCGGGATTTCTGCAGTCGTTGGTCGACGACTGGGCGATCATCCGCGGAGCGACCGTGCCGATACTCGCGCTGCTGATCGCGTCCGCCGCCGGCGCGTCGCTCGCGACCGCGGTCCTCGTGGCGGTGTGGGTCTCGGCCGCGAACATCGTCGCGTTCGAGCTGGTCGCCGGCATCCGCGCGGAGCTGAGCGGGGCCGAGTTGATCACGCAGGTGTGCGCCGGCGCCCTGATGGGCCTCGCGATCATCGCTCTGAGAGCCCTGCTCCACTGATGACCGGTGCGAGGGCTGCCGCACCGACTGTGCGGCTGCTCTGGCACAGACCGCGCGCGGTGCTCGATCGGGGCCGCGCCACGAGGCGGCTCTCTCAAGACCGAACGGTCTCCCTCAAAATTCCGTGCCAGAGTCCAACACGAACTCAGCATGCCTCCCGGTGGCGACAGGGGCGACTGATAGAGTTTCTCACATGGGGGTAACGGACTCGCCGCTCGGGAGAATTGCTGGCGCCGCCGTGGGATCGGGGCCCGGATCGTCTACGACCACGGTCGGAAACGCCCGAGAGCGCATTCTCGAGGCGGCGTACGAGCTGTTTTCCCGGTGGGGCATTCAGGCGGTGGGCGTCGATTCGATCATCGCTCGGTCCGGTGTCGCCAGGCAGACCCTCTACCGCCACTTCTCCTCCAAGGAGGATCTCGTGCTGGCGTTTCTCGAACGCCGCGAAGATCTGTGGACGAAGGCCTGGCTCCAGCACGAGGTCCAAGAGCGCGTCTCTGATCCGAGGGACCGACTGCTCGCGATCTTCGATGTTTTCGACGAGTGGTTTCAACGCCCGGACTTCGAGGGTTGCTCGTTCATCAACGTGATGCTCGAGCACCCCGATCCCACGGATGCGATCCACCGCGCCGGGGCCTCTTATCTCGCCGGGATACGGCACTTCCTCGAGGACCTCGCCCGCCGTGCCGGAATCGCCGACGCTGAAGGCTTCGCGCGCGAGTGGCACATCCTCATGAAGGGCTCGATCGTGGCCGCGCAGGAAGGCGATCGGGAGGCCGCGCGCCGCGGCCAGAAGGTCGGGCGCATGCTCCTGCGCAGCGAGTTGGACGCCGGCTAGGTCCCTCGGCTCCCGCCAGCCCGCGTGAAGGTCGGCGCATGCCTGCGTGCCGCTGGCGGTGACAGTCGGTCCGTGCGATGCGGAGACTCGTTGTGTGTCCGCTGGCTCGCTTGGGGGAGGATTGAGTGGGGAATCGGATCCGTTTCGACTACCCCGAGGGAGAACGATCGGTCTTGATAGGTCGTGTTATGTCGCCCACAGATGCCGACTCCAGCGAGCGCGACCACGCCCCCTAAGCCGACAACGGCGATCGTCTGGCTGCGCCGCGAGCTCCGCCTCCATGACAACCCGGCGCTGAGCGCCGCCACCCGCGATCACGATCGGGTGCTCCCCGTGTTCATTCTCGACCCGGGGTTGCTGCGCGGTCGCTTTCCATCGCCCGCTCGGGTCGCTTTCCTGCACGGCTGCCTGAGTGAGCTCGCTCGCGCGATGCGCGACCGCGGCGGGGGGCTGATCATTCGCGAGGGCTCGCCGTGGGTCGAGTTATCGCGCCTCGCCCGTGAGGCGCGAGCGGACAGCGTGCACTGGGCCGGCGACGTGTCTCCGTACGCGCAGGCGCGCGATCGACGGGTGCAGCGCGCGCTCGACCGTGCAGGCGTCACGTCGGTGGTTCACCCCGGCAACTTCGCCGCCGACCTGGCCACCATCCGCACCTCCCAGGGGCGGCCGTACCGTGTCTTCACGCCGTTCTACCGCAGCTGGCTTGTCGCCTCGCGCCGGGCCGTTGCGTGTCCACCCGAGGCGCTGGCGCTGCCCGCGCGCGTCACCCGGGGACGCCTGCCGGCGCTCGCGTCCCTGGGGGCCGTTAATCCTCCCGCTCGGTTGGTTGAGCCCGGTGAGGCAGCCGCCCGCGGCGCGATGGGCGCCTGGCTGGATGACGGGGTCGCCCACTATGCCGAGCGCCACGACCGCCTGGCAGGCGGGACGTCGCGGCTCTCGCCGTACCTCCATTTCGGCTGTCTGTCGGCGCTCGAGCTGGAAGCCGAAGTGTCGCGACGGCGCGGGCGGGGGCCGGCCGAATACCGGCGCCAGCTGTGCTGGCGCGATTTCTTCGCCCACGTCCTGCTTCATCACCCCGACAGTGCGCGATGCGAGCTGCAGGCGCGCTATCGCTCGCTCGAATGGGATGACGACGACCAGCTCCTCGACGCCTGGCGCAGCGGGCGCACCGGTTATCCACTCGTCGACGCGGCGATGCGTGAGCTCCTCGGCACCGGCTGGATGCACAACCGTGCCCGACTCGTCGTGGGTTCCTTCCTGACCAAGGACCTGCACCTCGATTGGCGTCGCGGCGAGGAACACTTCATGCGCAGCCTGATCGACGGCGACGAGGCCAGCAACAACGGCAACTGGCAGTGGATTGCGTCCGTCGGGGCGGATCCCGCGCCCTATTTTCGGCGCCTGCTCAATCCCGTCTCCCAGCAGCGCCGTCACGATCCCGGCGGCGACTACGTCCGCCGCTGGCTACCCGAGCTGAGCGCGGTTCCCGATCAGCATCTGGCGGAGCCGTGGCAGATGAGCGAGGCCGAGCAGTCCGCCGCCGGGTGCATTCTCGGGCGCGATTACCCGTGGCCGATCATCGATCACGCCGCCGAGCGCGAGCGGGCAATCCATCGCTATCGCGCGGCTGCGAGCCGATCGGCCTCCCCCGCCGGTGGCGTGCAAAGATGAGCTGATGGAAGACGGAACAATGATCACGCACTTGGAGCCCGACACCGCCGAGCGCTTCGTGCCGCTGCGCCGCCAGCTCGGCGTCAGCGCCTTCGGACTCAACCAGATCGCGCTGCAGCCTGGAGAGCGGGGCCGGATCCATCGGCACGACCGCCAAGAGGAGGTCTATCTCGTGCTTGAGGGCACCCTCACGCTGCTCGTCGAGGCCGAGGAGACTGAGCTCGTGGCCGGCGAGCTGATTCGTGTGGCGCCGCAGGTCCGGCGCCAGCTCGTCAATCGCGGGCCCGGGCGCGTCGTCCTGCTCGCGCTCGGCGGCGAGGGTGAGCACCACGGTCGTGACGCGGAGGCCTTCGTGTCCTGGGACCAGGACAGCGGCGCGTCCCCCCAGGAGGTGCCGCCGCCGCCCGATCTGGAGCCGCACGAGCTCCGGTCCTAGGCGGTTCGGGCATCGGCGCGGACGCACGCCGCCAATCGGGTCCGTGCAGAGCTACGCTACCGGCATGTGCAGAAACATTCGTACGCTCTACAACTTCGAGCCCGCGACGACGGACGCCGAGGTGCGCGACGCGGCGCTGCAGTACGTTCGTAAGGTCAGTGGCTTCACCAAGCCCTCGGAGGCCAACGCCGAAACCTTCGAGCGGGCGGTCGAGGCGGTAGCGCAGGCGACGAGCACGCTGCTCGCCAACCTGGTCACCGCCGCGTCGCCGAGGGATCGGGAGGTCGAGGCCGCCAAGGGGCGGGCCCGCTGGGAGAAGCGCGAGCGGGCCGCGGGTCAGACCGCGGCGACCTTCTAGCAGCTAAGCGCTCTACTTCTTCTTGCTCGCCGGCGAGCCGTGCACGAGCCGGTCCGGAAGCGAGACCGGTGAGAGTTTGTTGAGCGCCACGCCCGCGAACAGCCTCGGCTCGGCCTTGGCGATCAGATCGGCGAGCTCCCGGCGCTGGCGCTTGGACAGGTTGCCCGTGCGCCCACGGCCGATTCGGATCAGCTCGAGGACCCTGCGCCGCTCATCCGGTTCGAGCTTGGTGAGGTGGTCGCGCGCGAGGCCGGCGATCTCGGCGATCGCCAGCAGCCTCACGACCGGTACCCGCCGGAGCCCGGGCACCCGCTCCGCGGTTCGGCCGAGCGCGGTGGTTATCGAGCCGGGCATGCGACTCATTCTAGTTTCGAGGGCGGCTGACGCGCCGATTGGCGCGCAGTCTGGGGGCGGATCGCTGTCTGTCGTCCTCTCATCCGCTCGGATGAGTGACTGACCTGAATCTAGTCTTTCGGAGAGGCGGATGCTCAACCCGATGCCCGATGTGGCTCGCGAGGGATACGCCTAACGTGATTCCCATGAACTCAACTACGCACTCAGGCGAGGATTCGCTCGCCATTCATACGCAAGGCCTGGGCAAGCGCTTCGGCTCCCGGGTGGCGCTCGACAGCATCGACCTCGAGGTCCCGCGGGGCTGTGCCTTCGGCTTCATCGGACCCAACGGAGCGGGCAAGACGACGCTCATACGACTGCTGCTCGGCCTCGCCGAGCCGACCTCGGGCACGATGCGCCTGCTCGGTCACGATCTACCTCGGGACCGTGGCGCAGCCCTGGCCCGGGTCGGGGCGATCATCGAAGAGCCGCGCTTCAGTCAACACCTGACCGGGCGCGAGAACCTGCAGGTCCACGCGGCGGCCCGCGACCGGTCCGCGGACGCCCGAATCGAACCCTCTCTCGCGCGGGTCGGATTGTCCCCCCGGGCCGACGACAAGGTCAAGACCTATTCGCTCGGCATGCGCCAGCGACTCGGCCTGGCTCGCTGTCTGCTCGCGGATCCGGAGCTGCTGATGCTCGACGAGCCGATGAACGGACTCGATCCGGCAGGCATCCTCGAGCTCCGCCACCTCATTCGCGACCTCGTCGACGAAGGCCGGACCGTGCTCCTCTCTTCCCATCTCCTCGATGAGGTACAGAAGATCTGCGACATGGCGGCGATCGTCGATCAGGGAAGGATCGTCGTCGAAGGCTCCATTCACGAGCTGCTCCACGGCGGAACTCGAGCGATCGACATCGACTGTGATCGGCATGCCGAGGCGAGCGGCCTGCTCGCCGCCGTGCGCGGCGTCGCTCGGGCCGCCGAATGGCAGGACCAACTGCGCGTCACGCTCACTCCCGAGGCCCCGGTCGATCGCGAGATCGTGACCGAGCTGCTGCGGCGGTTGCTCGACGGAGGGGTCGCCGTCGAACGCGTCGCCCCGGTCACCGCCTCGCTCGAGGAGCGCTTCCTCACGATGACCACACCCCTGGAGGACCGTGTCTAATGTTCGATCTCAGACTGATTGGCGCTGAGGCGCTCAAGCTGCGCAAGCGGCGTGGGATGGTCGCCCTGGCGATCGCCTTGACAGCAGGAGTCGCCGTGCTCGTCTTCGCGGTGACCGGAATCCAGCACGCAACCAACCCAGGGAAGTACGGACCCGCGGGAGGGCTCGTCCACTACCGGGACGCCGTCGGCTTCCTCACGCTGATGATCCTCGTCGTGGGAGCCATCGTCGGGTCGACGGCCGGCTCGGCGGACCTCGAGTCGGGAGTGTTCCGTGACCTCGCCGCCACGGGCCGCAGTCGCATTGCCCTGTTCGGCTCGCGCATCCCCGGAGCGTGGGCGATCGTGCTCCCGATCGCCGCCGGCGCAGCAGCGATCGCGGCGGTGGCGTCGGTGACGCTCGCCGGTTCATTGGCTGCTCCCACCGCCGGTGCGGTGATCGCCGGGACAGCCGCGCTGATGTTGGCGGGCGCGCTCGGGTCGGCGCTCGCGGTCGGTCTCGCCGCGCTGTTCGGTTCGCGGGGCGCTGTGATCGCGACCCTGCTCGCCTTCGAGCTCGCGATCTCGCCGATCCTCGGGGCGCTGTCGTTCCTCGGTGGCGCACGTCAAGTGCTCCCCGGAGAAGCGCTGGACCGGATCGCCCAGATCTCGCAGCACGCCGTCCCCATCGCCCTGCCGATCGCGCTGCTCGTGATCGCGGTCTGGATGGCCGCCGCGTTCAGCGTCGGCGCATGGCGAACCAAGACGCACGAGATCTAGCAGCGCGGATGCAGGGCCAGGGATACGCTCGTCAGATGTCCCTGGCCCTGCGCGCCCGGTTGTCCGAGCCATCGTCGCGTCTGACGGACGCGGCGGTGGCCGTCGTGCTTGCCCTCCCGGTCATGGGCTCGCTGATCTCTCGCGCCATCCGTCATCACGAGCCGCTCGTCTTGCTGATCGGGGTGGCGGCCCTCGCGGCGATCTTCCTGCGTCGCCGCCGGCCGCTGCCGGCCCTGATCCTGGCCACGGCGGCCGCCGCGACGATCCCCGACCTTCCGTCGCTCCTGCTCCCCGCCCTCGTCGTGCTCTACACGATCGCCGCCAGCCGACCGCGGTCGACCGCGATCGCCGCCGGCGCGATCGTCGCGCTCGCGGCACTCGGTGCCGAGGTCGGCTGGGGAAGCACTCAGTTGCTCAACCATACGATCGGTGACAGCGCCCAATGCGCGGCAGCGGTGGCTCTCGGGCTCTACGTCGGCGCCCGACGCAGGGTCACGGAAGGCGTCCGCGACCGTGCCGCGCGTCTCGACCGCGAGCGCGAGCTGCTCACCGAGCGTGCCGTGGTCGACGAGCGCGTACGCATCGCTCGGGAGCTCCACGATGTCATCGCCCACAGCGTCAGCCTGATGGTCGTCGAGGCGCAGGCTCTCGGTGCCACCGTCCACGACGACCGGGTCGCGGCGAGGACCGACGCCATCGCCGACCTCGGCCGGCAGGCACTCGCCGCGATGCACCGGACGCTGAAGTTGCTGCGCAGCGACGCCACCGAGGCCGCGCAGCTCACGCCTCAGCCCGGCCTGGCCAACCTCGACCTGCTCCTCGAGCAGTCGCGCTCCGCCGGATTGGAGGTCAAGCTGACCGTCGAGGGGCAGCCGCATCATCTCTCCCAGAGCGAGGATCTGTCGGCGTTCCGCATCGTCCAGGAGGCGCTGACGAACGTGATCAAGCACGCCGGCGGCGCGCGCACCACGGTCACGCTCTCCTACCGCGCTGATGAACTGGAGCTCACGATCGTTGACAGCGGCGACGAAGCTCTTCCCGCCCCCACGCGTCGCGGCGCCGAGGGGCACGGCGTGATCGGCATGCGTGAGCGTGCGGCTCTGTTCGGTGGCACCCTCAGCGCCGAACCGCGGCTGGATCACGGCTTCAAGGTGACGGCGATGCTGCCGTACGCGGAGCCGAGCCCGTGACCCCGCTGCGCATCGTCATCGCCGACGATCAGCCGATGATGCGCGCAGGCTTCAAGGCCGTCCTCGAGTCGACCGGCGACATCGAGGTTGTAGGCGAGGCCAGCACGGGGGAGGAGGCCGTCCGCGCCGCCACAGAGTACGCCCCCGACGTCGTCCTGATGGACATTCGCATGCCCGGCATGGACGGCATCGAGGCGACCCGCCGGCTGCCACGACAGCGCGTCCTGATCCTGACGACGTTCGGTCTCGACGAGTACATCATCGATGCCTTGCGCGCCGGCGCCAGCGGGTTCCTGCTCAAGGACGCGCCGACCCGCGAAGTCGTCGCGGCGGTGCGCGCCGTGGCGGCGGGCGACGCCGTGCTGTCGGCGGCGGTGACCCGTCAGCTGCTCGATCAGGTTGCCCGCCGCCTTCCCGCCGCCGTCTCCCGCCTTCCGGATGGGCTCGTCACGCTGACCGAGCGCGAACGGGAGGTGCTGCGAATGCTGGCCGCAGGTCTGTCAAACGCCGAGATCGCCGCCGCGCTCGTGGTGTCCGAGGCGACGGTCAAGTCGCACGTCTCGCATCTCCTCGGAAAGCTCGGTCTGCGCGACCGCGTCCAGGCTGTGATCTACGCCTACGAGACCCACCTGATCGCTCCCGCGGACTAGGGTCCTGCACGTGGAGCACAGGATCGATCTGCAGCGCATCCATCATGCCTGGGACAACACGCTGGAACCCGCGCTGCGCGTGGCGTCAGGGGACATCGTCCACTACGACCTGCTGATGGCCGGCCACGGGCAGGTGGAGGAGGGCTCGAGCTACGAGGACACCCGCTTCGACCTTGCCTCGTTGTACAACCTGCTCGGACCGGTCCACGTCGAAGGCGCGCGACCGGGCGACACGCTGCGCGTCGACATCCTCGCGCTCGAGCACGGGGATTGGGGGTGGTGCGTGATCCTTCCCGGGTTCGGGACGCTGCCGGACGATTTTCCCGATCCGTATCTGAAGACGTTCGACCTCCGCGAGCGCACCCACGCCGAGGTGGCTCCAGGCGTATCGGTGCCGATCGCTCCGTTCCTCGGCACGATGGGCACGCACCCGGACGAGCCCGCCAAGGCCGACGCGTTTCCGCCGCACAAAGGCGCCGGGAACATCGACGCGCGCCACCTGACCGCCGGCTCGACGCTGTGGCTGCCGGTGTGGTGCGAGGGCGCTCTGTTCTCCTGCGGCGACCCCCACGCCGCCCAGGGCGACGGCGAGGTGTGCGTGGCGGCGATCGAATGCGACATGCGCGCTTCCCTGGGCTTCGAGCTCGAGCGCCGCACGATCGACGTCCCCTACTTCCGCACCGCTGGGCCGCTGACCGCGCTGGCCGAGGGATCGGGTCATCAGGGCGCGATGGGTATCCATTCCGATCTGATGGAGGGCACGCGCATCGCCGTGCGCGCAATGGTCGACTGGGTGGTCGCCGAGCACGGCCTCTCGCGCGAGGACGCCTACGTGCTCTGCAGCCTCGCCGGCGACCTGAAGATCCTCGAGGTGGTGGACGCGGGTGTGTGGAACGTCGGCCTGACGATTCCGCTGTCGGTGTTCGATGAGCCAGGAGCGAGAGCCTGAGCCAGGGTGTCCCGGCGACGATCCGGGCGCCCGCGAGAACCCGCCCGCCCGCCTGCGCCGACCCGCCCGCCGACCCGCCCGCGACGACCCGCCCGCCCGAGCCATGACCCGCCGCCGGGCGGCGCAGCTCCTCAGCTCTCATTCCCGCTTTGCCAACCGCCCGGCCGCGATCGTCCCCGCCACCAGCATCACCACGCCGTAGACCCCGGGCACCGCCCCAGCGGCGGTTCCGAAAGCTTGAGTGGCGAGTGCCGCCGCCACCGCGAAGTCGCGCATCGCGATCGCGAACGCGCCCGGGACGGCGGTCGCCGCGCCGGCTCGGCGTCGCCACAGTTCTGCCAGCGCCGCCGAGACGACGAGAAAGGCGACGCTCGCGAGCAGCGCCGCAGCAAGGTGGTGGGCGTGGTGGGTGCCGCTGAGGGCGGCATAGATGAGCACGGCAACCGTCAGCGCGGCGATCCCCTCGCGCTCGGGATTTGCCACCGCCATGCGCGGCCAGCGGCTCCGCGCGGCCACCCCGACGATGAGCGGGAGGATGACGACGAGCGCGAAGCGGGCGAGGAGGCGCGTGGGGTCGGCGTGGGCTGAAGCGTCGGCGAGCGCGCCGGCTGCGAGCGGCGCCAGCAGCGCTGAGGCGACGAGCGAGCCGCTGACCGCGCCCAGTGCGATCGTTGCGTCGGCCCCCGCGAGCGCGACGAGGCCGACCGATGCGATCTCGGAGGAGGCGAGACCGACGGCCAGCAGGCCGTCGCGCACGGGTGGCGCGAATGGCCTGCCAAGCACCCAGGCGGCGGCGCCGAGCAGCACCGGCGGTGCGACCGAGAGGACGGCAACTTCGGCGGCATGGTCGCGCAGGCGGCGTAGGTCGGCGAACGAGATTCCGAGCGCGGTGGCGAGGACGAGCAGCGCGAGCAGCAGGTCCGAGCGGGCGGCCAGAGCGCCCGACGGGACGATCAGCGCCAGCGCCGCGGCGAGGAGCGCGAGCGGCGTCAGGACGCGCGGCGTGGCGGCAAGCGTGCCGGTCAGCGGATTGTCGGCCCGCATCACGCGTTGACATCCCGCGTCAGGCCGAGACCAACGTCGCCGGCGGCGAGCTGATCGAGCGGCGCCAGAGCGCGGGCGACGGAGACGACGGGCCTTGGTCCGGAGCTCACGTGCTGCGTGATGGGCAAGAGTATTGCGGGCGCCACACTTGTCTAGGATCGCGCCGGTGTCCTGCCTGCGCATCTGCCCGCCGGAGCTGATCGTGCCCTTCGGCTCGCCCGCGGCTACGAGGATCGGCTTGATTCCGAGCTCGCAGCGGCCGTGGTGAGCCGTCGATGAGCCTCACCCCCGCGGCGCCTCCGCGAGGCGCCGACCACACCGCCCGGCTGCTGATCTCGTGTCCCGACGGTCCCGGGATCGTCGCCGCTATCTCGAGCTTCCTCTTCGAACAGGGCGCGAACATCGTCGCCAACGACCAGCACTCGACCCACCCCGAGCACGGCACGTTCTTCATGCGCGCGGCGTTCTATCTCCCCGAGCTCGAAGCCGAGCGTCACGAGTTCGAGGCCGCATTCGGCGAGCTCGCGGCGCGCTTCGAGATGGACTGGCGGATCTCCTACGCCCATGAGCGCCGGCGCGTGGCACTGATGGCCTCGCGCGAGGATCACTGCCTGCTCGACCTGATCTGGCGCCAGCGACGCGGGGAGCTCGAGATGGACGTCGAATGCGTCATCTCCAATCACGACGACTCCCGCGGCGAGGTCGAGGCGCTCGGGGTCGAGTATCACCACATTCCCGTCACGCAAACGGACCGGGCAGCGGCCGAGGCCCGCGCGCTCGAGTTGCTGGCCGGCCGTGTCGAGATCGTCATCCTGGCTCGCTACATGCAGATCCTCAGCCGCGACTTTCTCGAGCGGGTCGCGTGTCCGGTCATCAACATCCACCATTCCTTCCTGCCCGCCTTCGCCGGTGCCGAGCCGTACCGGCGCGCCTACGACCGGGGGGTCAAGCTGATCGGCGCGACGGCCCACTACGCGACCGAGGAGCTCGACGGCGGTCCGATCATCGAGCAGGATGTGCAGCGTGTCGGCCACGGCTACACGCTCGAGGATCTTGTGCGCGTCGGCCGGGATCTCGAGCGCGTCGTCCTCGCCCGCGCTGTCAGCAGTCACCTCGATGACCGTGTGCTGGTCCACGAGGGTCGAACGATCGTGTTCTGAGCGGGCCGGCGTTTCGCGCGATCGGCGCTGGCCCATCGCGCATCACCAGGCACATCGGGGCGCCTCCGAACCGCGTCGCCGCGACCACCCGGATCAGACGGTCGCCTTTTCTGACCTGAGCGCACCGGACATGGCGCGGTCGTAATTGAGTCGCAGCAGCTCGATCACGTCGCGGACATCGTCTTCGTCCTCGATCCTGCGCGCCGCCGGCCCTTGCTTGTCGGGGAACACCGGGTGGGGCACGATTCGGTCCTGCTCGAGCAGCTCGGTCCAGACCGCCTTGGGAAAGCTGAAGTGCGCAGCGTGGTCCCCGTGCAGGTGCCCGAGCTGACGGCGGCCAAGCGTGAACGCGAATTCGCCGCGCCGACCGAGCCCTGCTTCGACGCCCGGCCACGAGGTGACCTGCTCCGTGATCCGTTCGCTCGGTGTCTGTGGTGCGTTCATCGGTGGCTCCTCGCTTTGACAGTCACGTCCCGTCATACAGTACAAGTTCAAGTGAGCTTGAAGTCAAGGGCGAAATATGATCTCCTGTCTGTCTGACCTCTCCGATGACGATCAGCGCAGTATCGCGGCGCAGCGGTGTAGCCGCCTCAGCGCTGCGCTACTACGAGCAACGGGGCTTGATCAGCTCAGAGCGCGCCGGCTCGGGCCACCGGCGCTATCCCCGAGCCGTCCTACGCCGAATCGCGTTCATCGTCTTTGCCCAGCGAATCGGGCTCACGCTCGAGGAGATCGGCACCGAGCTCGCCAAGCTTCCCCCCGGGCAGGCGCCCGACCGCCCCGACTGGGCGCGCCTGTCGAGTGCCTGGACCACGCGGATCGACGAGCGAATCGCTGAGCTCGAGCGCCTCCGGGCCAGCTTGACCGATTGCATCGGCTGCGGCTGTCTCTCGCTCGACCGCTGCAAGCTCTCGAATCCCGACGACCGAGCAGGGGGCTTCGGTCCCGGTCCTCGCTACTGGATCGGCGACCGCCCGTCGGCGTGAACCGAGGCTGTCGCCCTGAACCGACGCGAGCATCGGCCTCGGCCTGAGGCGAGCATCGCTCGCACCTCGTGCTAAACTAATGCTTGCCAGCAAGCAAGTATTTAGGAGAAGCTTTTGTCACAGTCAGCGCCGGGGCTCGATCTCGATACCGCCGCCCGGCTTCGGGCGTCGATCGGAAAGCTGTCTCGACGCCTGCGGCCGACCGCCGCGGGTGCCGACGCTGGGCTGACGCCTACCCGGATCTCTGTGCTCTTCACCGTCACGCGGCTCGGGCCGATCCGCCTCTCCGAGCTCGCGCAGGAGGAGGGCCTCAATCCGACGATGCTCTCGCGGGTGATCGCCGACTTCGCGGAGTCCGGCCTCGTCACGCGCGTGTGCGATCCCGACGACCGGCGGGCAGCGCTCGTCCAGGCCACCAACGTCGGGGGCAGGCTGTGCGAACGTATGCGCGGGGAGCGGACCGATGTCCTCGGTGTCGCGCTCGGCGCGCTCGGCGAAGACGACCGGCGCGCGGTCGAGCAAGCGCTACCCGTGCTCGAGCGGCTCGCCGAGGGTTTGAAGGGTCGGCGCGCATGACGCGCTTCGAGCGCGCGGGCCGGATCACCTTCGCCGCACTCGCCGTCCCCAACTACCGGCGCTACATCAGCGGCCAGTCGATATCGCTGATCGGCACCTGGATGCAGATGACCGCCCAGTCGTGGCTCGTGCTGACGCTCACGCACTCGAGTACGGCGCTTGGCGTGATCATCGCGCTGCAGACATTGCCCGTCCTGTTGCTGGCCCCGTACGGCGGCGTGATCGCCGACCGGATCGACAAGCGCCGCCTGATGATCGCGCTCCAGACGGCAATGGGCTTACAGGCGCTCGCGCTCGGGCTGCTGACCGTCACCGGCGTCGTGCAGGTGTGGGAGATCGGCGTACTGGCCGCCCTGCTCGGGCTCAACAACGCGTTCGAGAACCCGTCACGCCAGTCGTTCATGCTCGAACTGGTCGGCCCGGAGCATCTCCGCAACGCCGTCAGCCTCAACTCGGTACTCGTCAACGTGGCGCGATCGGTCGGCCCGGCGGTCGCCGGCATCCTGATCGCGACCGTCGGTGACGGCATCTGCTTCCTGGTCAACGCGGCGAGCTTCGTTGCGGTCGTCGCCTCGCTGGCGACGATGGACCGCAGGGCGCTGAACCCGACCGCTCCCACTCCTCGAGAGCGCGGCCAGCTGCGCGAGGGCCTGCGCTACGTGCGCTCGCACAGCGAGCTCGCGGTGCCGCTGATGATGATGGGCGTCGTCGGCTGCCTCACCTACGAGTTTCAGGTCACGCTCCCGGTGATGGCGAGCCGCGGCCTGCACGCCGGCGCGACGGGCTTCGGCTTCATGACCGCGGCGATGGGGCTTGGCGCGGTGGCCGGGGGCCTGGTCGTCGCCGCCCGGGGAAAGACCGGCATGCGGACGCTCGTCGTCGCCTCGGCGGCCTTCGGGGCCGCGATGACGCTCGCGACGCTCGCGCCGAACCTCGCGTTCGAGCTCGTGGCGCTGGGGTTCGTAGGGGCCGCGAGCATCTCCTTCATGTCGACCGGCAACTCCACCCTGCAGCTCGGCGCCGAGCCGTCGATGCGGGGGCGGGTGATGGCGCTCTGGTTCGTTGCCTTCCAGGGCTCGACGCCGATCGGCGGCCCGATTGTTGGCTGGGTGATGGCGGTCGCGGGGGCGCGGGCGGGTCTCGGGCTCGGAGCGATCACTTGCGTTGCCGTGGCGGTCATGGGCGCCGCGATGTTGCTGCGCTCGCGCGACAGGCTGCGAGCAGATTCGCCTCGGCCGGCGATTGCATCGGGCGCTGGGGTGGCGGGCGCGGAGCACTGAGGGGGCGGGGGGCGGGCCGCGGCGCGGGCTTGGTCGCGCTGGCTCCAGCTCGGGCGCGTGTTCTAAAGGTACGAATAGTTCGGTAAAAGTGCACACACGCTCGCCAAGCGACGGAGATCGCACGGTGTTCCTGCCACTCGTGCAGACTGTGGCGGGAATCGGGCGCCGCGGGGCCCGAAGCGCCACCCCGACCCACCCCGAAGGAGGAGCCTGTCGTGAAGATCAGTGCCGCCGTGCTCGAGGAGTTCGCCGAGCCACTCAACGTCACCGAGCTCGAGCTGGCCGAGCCCAAGTCGGGCGAGGTGCTCGTGCGCCTCGAGGCGTGCGGTGTCTGCCACACGGACCTGTACACAGCGTCGGGGGTCGATCCGTCCGGCTACGCGCCGACCGTGCTCGGGCACGAGGGCGCCGGCGTCGTCGAACGGGTAGGGGAGGGCGTCGTGAGCCTCGCGCCTGGAGACCACGTGGTGACGCTGTTCTCGCCGCAGTGCAAGGAGTGCGTGCACTGCGTGAGTCCAAAGACGAATCTTTGCCTCGCGATCCGCGAGCAGCAGAACCTGGGCTACCTGCCGGACGGGACCACTCGGCTCGCACGCGACGGCGAGCCGATCCGGCATTTCATGGGCACGAGCACGTTCGCTGAGTACACGGTCATGCCGGAGATTGCGCTCGCCCACATCTCAGATGACGCGCCGTCGGACCGCGCGTGCCTGTTTGCGTGCGGACTGTCGACCGGGCTCGGCGCCGCGATGTACACCGCTCGCGTCGAGCCGGGATCGACGTGCGTCGTGTTCGGCGCGGGGATGGTTGGGCTCGGCGCAGTGGCCGGGTGCCGGCTCCAGGGGGCTGAGCGGATCATCTGCGTCGACCTCTCCGAGCAGCGGCTCGAGCTCGCGCGCGGCCAGGGAGCGACGGATGCGTGGATCGGTGGCCCGGACACCGTCGAGCGCGTGCTCGAGGAGACCCGTGGTTTCGGCGCCGACTACACGTTCGAGGCCACGGGGCTCGTGCAGGTGATGCGCCAGGCTGTCGAAGCGGCGCGGATGGGGTGGGGGCTCTGCACGGTCGCCGGGGTCGCGGGCAAGGGCGAGACCCTCGACATCATTCCCCGCTACCTGATCACAGGCCGGCGGGTATGCGGCTCCTCGTTCGGCGGAGTCAAGGGGCGCGACCAGGTGCCCCAGCTGGTGCAGCGCTACCTCGACGGCGAGATCGACGTCGACCCGTTCATCTCGCACCGGATCACGCTCGAGGAGGTCAACGATGGCTTCGAGCTGATGGAGCGCCAGGACGGGATTCGCAGCGTGATCACGTTCGGGTGAGGCGCCCCCTCACCACGACGTAGCGATCAGATAAACGCTCGCGGCCGCCCCGATCAGCAGGACCGTCGCCCGGAGCGCGGTCGGACTGAGCTTGCGCACTACCGAGACGCCCGCCCACCCGCCGATCATGGTGGTGGGCGCCAGCACCGCGATCGCCGCCCAGTTGACGGGACCGAGGGCGATGAAGAGCGCGGCGGCAAGGACGTTGACGACCATGATGAGGAACCTGTTGAGGGCGTTCAGGCGCTGAACATCGTCGATGACGAAGACCGCGAGGACGGCCAGGAGGAGGACGCCCGCCGCGGCTCCGAAGTAGGCCGCGTACGCGCACGAAATTGCCACCGCGACCTGCAGCCCGGCCCGTCTCGCGCCTGCGGCCCTGCGCTCCGAGAGCATCCGGCTGACGCGTGGCTGCGCCGCGAGCAGCCCGCAGGCGACGAGCACGAGCGCCGGAACGACGGCGCGGAAGGTCGCGGGGGAGGCGAGCTCGAGCGTCGCGACGCCGGTCCCGCCGCCGACCAGGGCAGCCGGCAACAGGCCGACGATGCGTCGGCGCTGCCCGGCCAGCTCGGGTCGGTAGCCGTGGACGATTGCCAGATAGCCAGGACACTGGGCGACCGTGTTCGAGAGGTTCGCCGTCAGCGGCGGCAATCCGAACGCGATCAGTGCGGGGAAGGTGATCAGCGATCCTCCGCCTGCGGCCGCGTTGAGCGCGCCGGCCCCGATGCCGAGGAATCCCAGCTCGGTCAGCTCGGGCGCGCCCCAGATCACGGAGAGCGCGGGCTCTCGACTGCGAGCTGCTGCGGCTGCATCCCGCGCTCCGCGCCGATCACCTGCATCACGGCATTGATCAGCGCGAGGTGCGTGAATGCCTGGGGGAAGTTTCCGAGGTGGCGTCCGGTGTGCGAATCGATCTCCTCGGCGTACAGGTGCAGGTCGCTGGCGTAGGACAGGAGCTTCTCGCACAGGGCCCGAGCGCGCTCCGCCTCGCCGATGATCACCAGGGCCGATACGAGCCAGAAGGAGCAGATCGTAAACGTGCCCTCTTCGCCGGCGAGGCCGTCGTCGGTCTCCTCGACCCGGTAGCGCAGCACCAGGTCTTCCTCGGTCAGCTCGTCCGCGATCGCCAGCACGGTCGCGCGCACGCGCTCGTCGTCGGGGGGCAGCAGGCCGATCAGGGGGATCAGCAGGACCGATGCGTCGAGCGCCGTGGTGTCGTAGTGGGCCACGAACACGCCGCGGTCGTCGAGCGCGTTGGCGAGCACATCCGCCTTGATCTCCTCGGCGGCGGCGTCCCATGGTGCCACCTGGTCGAGCTCTCCACGGGCCTCAGCGAGTCGCGCGCCGCAATACGCGGCCAGCCAGCACATCACCTTCGATGCCGTGAAGTGCTTCGGCTCGCCGCGCACCTCCCACATGCCGCGGTCCGGTTCCTTCCAGTGCTTGAGCGCACATGTGACTTGAGACACAACGATCGCCCACAGGCGGTCCTCGAGCCGGTCGCGCTCACGCATGTAGAGGTAGATCGAGCCGACGATCGCTCCCCAGACGTCGTGCTGATCCTGCTCGTAGGCGGCGTTCCCGACCCGAACCGGGCGGGCGCCCTCGTAGCCGGAGAGGTGATCGAGCAGCTGCTCATCGAGCACCCGTGAGCCGTCGATCCCGTACATGATCTGCGTCTCGCCGTTGGTGCTCTTGGCGACATCGGCGATGAAGTAGAAGAAGTCGTTGGCCTCCCAGTCGAGGCCGAGCGTGTAGAGCGCCCACAGCGTGAACGCCGAGTCGCGCAGCCATGTGTAGCGGTAGTCCCAGTTGCGCTCGCCGCCGGGCGTCTCCGGCAACGAGGTCGTGGCCGCGGCGGAAATCGCGCCCGTCGGCGCCCACGTGAGCCCCTTCAGCGTCAGCGCCGATCGCTGCAGCACGGCGCGCCACGGGTGATCGGGGAAGCGTCCCCGGTTCAGCCAGTGCTGCCAATGGTGCGCCGTCCACGTCATCCGCTCGCGGGCCTCGCCGATCGAGTGCGGCGGTGCGTGCTCGCTCCAGGACAGGGCGACGAACCGCCATTCGCCGGCCTTGACGAGCGTGCGAGCCGTGGCCGACGGGCCCTCGAAGCCGATGTTGAGGTCGCTCGTCAGGCGAAGCTCGAGGTCAGATCCGGCCCCTGTGGCGATCGCGTCGTGGTAGCCGGTTCCCGAGTAGCTCCATTCCGCGGGTCCCCGTCCGTAGTCGAACACCGGCGAGCAGTCCATGCGAACCTGGACCTCGCCATTAACGCAGCGCACCGTGCGGAGCAGCACATGGTCGGCGTCGTAGTCCGTCGGCGCCCTGCGATGCGACGTCGAGCGCTCAGTCTCGTGATGCCAGTTTCCGATCAACAGGCCATCACGGACGATCAGCCAGCCGCCGGGCGTCCACCAGCTCGTCTCGAGCAACAGCGTTCCGGGAATGTACCGGCGGGCGGCCGGTACCTCGACGCCCGCGGGGCCGATCCGGAAGGTGCCGGCGTCGCGATCGAGCGTGGCGCCGAACACACTCGGCGAGTCCATCCGGGGCAGGCACATCCACTCCACGCTTCCGCCCGGGGAGACGAGCGCGGTGACCTCGCAGTCCGACAGGAAGCCGTAATCGGCGATCGGTGGGAACGGCGACGCTCCGGCACCATTGGTCGGTAACAGATCAGCCATGCTCGGCCCCTTACTCGGTGATCATCGGCGCGATCGTCTCACGTCTTGAGGCCGGTGAGTATGCCGACACCGGTCCGCACGGGTCGCCAGCCCGTCGCGGATTCGCTATGAGCCCGGGACGCCGAACGAGTTCAGGACCTGGCGAGCGAGCTTGCGGGCGCGATCGGTGCCTCGCCGCCCGGCCCATGGATGCGGCCCCATCGCCCACGGATGCCACCCCAGCGTCCCATATTGCTCGCGCAGCTCCGCCTTGAGCTCGCCGCGATGATCGCCGCACGAGTACCGCGTTCGTCCGTACATGCCGCGACCATGCCACGTCAGCCAGTGCCCGGGATCTGCGTCGACGTACTCGCCGTGGCGCAGATCGAGCAACTGCCGCTCGAGCGCAGTCTGGGTCTCCGCATCTGGTCGCGCATCGCAGTACTCGCACCTGAAGATGCAGGCGATCGGCATGTAGGAGAAAGGTACCGCCGATATTCCGACACGCAAGCGACGATGTCGGGATCACTGGATTCATGTGCAGTGAGTGCCCCCACAGTGACCGAGGACCGCGGCCGGCGGAGCGTCGTGTGTGGCCGGAGCTTCGGGCCCCGGGCCGGGGCCGCCCTCAGCCCTCAGGTCCGGTGACGGGCAGGCGGCCGAGCACGGCTTCCCTCGTCGGCCACGGGGGGTCGGGCTCGCCGGTGAACCAGTAGGCGCCGTCGCGTAGGCGCTCGAGCAGGCCCCGCGTCCAGTTCGCCTCCCCATCGAGCCGCGCCTGGGTGAGGAGCAGGTGCTCGGCGACGATCTCGGGCGGGTCGTGGGATCGCCGCATGTGATCGATCGCGAACTCGGTTGATTTTCCGTGGGCGTCGATCTGCTCGATGCGCGGACGTTCCAGCGCGAATCGGAGTGAGCGGGCGCCGAGCTGGTATCGTCAGCGTGCCGAATTCCCGTCAGATGCAGCGGGAAGCGGGGGAACCACGTGCTTTACCCCCGGGGCGAATCGCCGTCTGATGGCGGCGTAGCGCGCGATGCGCGAGCCCGACAGCTAACCCCGTAGGCGCGCTCGATGAGATTCCGATTAAGCCACGTCCCTGTCAGGGTGACGCTCGCCGTGTCGGCCGCGATGGCGCTGCTCGGCGTCTCGGCCGCCGTGCCGCTGGCCTGGTCGGCGTCGCCGAGCGCCCAGTCGCTGCAGTCCAACCTGAACCAGCAGCAGGCGCGGGCACGGAGCCTGTCCGCCAGCACCGGGCAGGCGTCGCGGCTGATCGACCAGCTCGACGGTCAGATCTCGCTGGTCACCCAGCGCGAGGCGGCGGTGCAGACCCGGCTGACGGCGGCACGTACCGCGCTCGGCGCCGCGCAGATCGCCGTGGTCCACGAGCGCGAGCTCTTGACCGTGCTGGAGAGCCGGCTCGCTCGCGCGCGTCAGGCGCTCTCGCGCCAGCTCGTCAGCGAATACGAGTCGGGATCGCAGAGCATCGTGACGGTAGTGCTCCAGGCACGCGGCTTTGCGGACCTGCTCGATCGGCTCCACTACCTCCACATGGCCGAGGGGGAGCAGAAGACGATCGTCCACGCGACCACGGTGGCCAAAGCGCGGGCCGAGAGCGCGGCGGCGCGCCTCGGCCAGCTCGAGGACCGCGACCAGAGCACCGCCGACGCGGTGGCGACGGAGGCCCGCGCGATCGCCGGGATGAACGCGCTGCTGCAATCCAAGCGCTCGGCGCTCCAGCGCGTGCGGGCGATCCAGGTTGCGGAGCTCGCTGCGACCCGCTCGCGGCAGAGCCAGCTTTCGCATGAGCTGACGGTGGTCGAGGCGCAGCAGGCGGCCGCCTCGGTGACCACCTCGGGGAGTCCGATTCCCTACGGGGGTGCCGGCGCCTCGGGCGGGTGGGCGATTCCCTACGCGATCGTCCTGTGCGAGTCCGGCGGCCAGAACCTGACGCCCAACAGCGCCGGCGCGTCCGGTTACTACCAGATCCTTCCGAGCACGTGGCGGGGAGCGGGCGGCACCGGACCCGCCGCCTACCTGGCGCCGAAGTCCGAGCAGGACCGGATCGCATCGATCCTCTGGAACAACGGCGCGGGCGCGTCGAACTGGGTGTGTGCCGGCATCGTCGGGATCCACTAGGCTGCCCGCCGCGTGACCTCGCTACTGAGCGCCGAGCGGCTGGCCAAGGGCTCCCCGTCCGGACTGCTCGTGCTCCACCACGGGCGCGGGACCGACGAGCACGACCTGCTTGCGCTCGCCGACGCGCTCGATCCCGATCGGCGGCTCCACGTCGTCTCGCCGCGAGCGCCGCTGACGCTGCCCGGCTGGCCGGGCTACCACTGGTATCGGGTGCCGCGCGTCGGCTACCCCGACCCCGACAGCTTCCATGCCGCCTACGCCGCCCTCGCCAGTCTCCACGAGGAGCTGTGGCGGCGCACCGGGCTCGGGCCCGAGGACACGATCCTCGGCGGCTTCTCGATGGGGACGGTGATGAGCTACGCGCTCGGTCTCGGCGCCGACCGCCCGCCGCCGGCGGGGATCCTGGCCTTCTCGGGCTTTATCGCTACCGTCGAGGGCTGGCAGCCGGATCTGGGCAGCCGCGAGCAGCTCCGTGTCTTTGTCGCGCACGGCCGTCACGACTCGGTGATCGACGTCGCGTTCGCGCGGCGGGCCCGCGATCTGCTCGCCGGCGCCGGGCTCGAGGTCGAGTACCACGAGTCGGCCGTCTCTCACCAGATCGACCCGTCGCACCTGCCCCTCGCCCGGAGCTGGCTGGCCCACACGCTCGAGTGCGCGCGCACGCTCGGGCTCGCACCGGACCGGGAGCTCGGGTCACCGTAGAACGAGGGGGAGGAATACTCAGGTGACGATCGGGAGGGATCCGTGGCGACGCCCGGTTCTCGTCTGACGAAGGTGGGAGTCGGGCGGCTCCACGCCGCGGCCGAGCAGCACGTCGGCGATAACCGGGTGCCCGGCCTGGTGGCGCTCGTGGCCCGGGGCGGCGAGGTGCACGTCGAGGCGGTCGGGACCCTCGCCGTCGGCGGCCGACCCCGGGGAGCGTTGGCTGTACAACACCGGCGCTTCGGTCCTTGGTGTGCTCCTCGCTCGCGCGACCGGCGAGCCGTTCGCGGACGTGCTGCGAACGCGCGTGTTCGAACCGCTGGGCATGATTGACACGGGCTTGTGGACGACGCACACCGACCGTCTCGCCACGGCCTACCGTCCCACGCCCGACGGGCTCCTCGCCTGGGACGAGCCCGAGGGCACCTGGAGCCGCCCGCCGGCGTTCGGCGACGGCGCGAGCGGCCTCGTGTCGACCGTCGACGACCTGCTCGCGTTCGCGAGGATGCTCCTCGGGGGCGGCGCTCCTGTGCTGTCCCCCGACGCTGCGCGCGCGATGACCAGCGACCAACTCTCCGAAGCGCAGAAGGCGCGCGGCGGATTGGGCCATGACTTCTTCGTGGGCCGTTCGTGGGCTTTCTGCCAATCGGTGCTGGACAGCGGCGCGTTCGGCTGGGATGGCGGCTTCGGCTCATCGTGGCTCGTGGATCCCGCGCATGACCTGACCGTGATCGTGCTCACGCAGCGCATGTGGGAGTCGCCCGATCCGCCGCAGGTGCACCGCGATCTACAAGCGGCGGCATACAGCGCGCTCGCCTGAGCCGCCTCTCCTAGAGGATCTTCTTGTCCCTGGGCCCGGACCGGTAGGAGACGCCGCAGAAGCCGCTGCCGCGGTAGATGACGCCCGGGGCGCTGATCAGTCGTCGGACGTTCTGTCCCGTCTCCGGGTCCGTCTCGAGCGGCGCATCGGCGAAAGCCTGGCGGACTTCGATGCGCTCGCCGTCGGCGCGCTCGTATTCGTAGATCGGCATCTCCGCACCAATGTACTGGTATCCACGCACGCGCGTCAGGCTCCACTGGAGCCCATCAGCGCCGTCGAAGCGACCGGAACTCGTCGAGGGTCTCCTGCTCTTGGACGCGACCGTGATCGAGATGCGCAACCGAGAGGTCATGAGCGGCGTCACGACACCAGAACCCGGGGTGGCGGCGCAGCCACCGCGCGGCGTCGCGCTGGGCCATCTCGATCAGCGCCTCGGTGAACTCGTTATCGAACATCAAGAACGACAGCAGCTCGCCGCGTGATCGCGTGCGCCCGCCGAGCACGCGCGACATCAGCAGGTAATCGGGGTCGCGCAGCGCCCGAAGGCCACCGAAGCGACGCTCGAAGATCACGTCCGCGAGGCGGCCGATATCGCCCCGCCGGCGGGGCGCGACGAGGGCATAGGAGATCGGTCGATAGGGCTTGTGGCCACGGGCAAGCCGGTAGGCCCGCGCCGCTCGTGAGGTCCCTACGGTGGCGTCCTCGGCGAAGAAGGAGTTGATTGCCGCGAGGCGCCGGAGATCGTTCCCGACCTGGTCGACAAGCAGACCGTTGATCACATTGGCGGCAACGTCGGCGATCCGCGGCTCGTGGGTCGTGCTTGCCCGGGGCGTGACGGCCGCGAACGGCTCCAGCCCGACGACGATCACGCGCTCCGCGCCGAGGTGAAGCGCCGGCTTGATCGGGCTGTTGAGCCGGGTGCCGCCGTCGATGTAATGGCCGCGGGCGGCTCGCGGGGTCGTGACCTCGACTGCCGGGAAGAGCAGCGGGATCGCCGCTGACGCTCGGACGTGCTCGCCCCGGAGGCGAGTCTTCACGTAGCGAAGGCCTTCGTCGACGTGCCCCGGCGCTCCCTCGCGGCACGCAACGAAGGCGACGGGACCGCCCGAGGAGAGCGAGGTCGCGACGACGCAGACCGAATCGACGATTCCGCGCTCGACGTTGCGTGACAGCATGCGCCAGTCGGTCCAACCGTCGAGGCTCGCCGCCAGCGGGGTCGGATCGAGCAGGCTCGCGAGGCTGACTCGGTAAACACCGAGCGTGTGTGCGAGCAGCCGCAGCAGCGTCCGCGCGCCCCCGCCGCCCACGATCCGGGCGATCACGTCCTGCTTGCGCATGTCGCGCCAGCGCGCGAGGGCTTGCTCGACCTGCTCCGCGACGGGCAGATGTGCCAGCGAAGCGAGCGTGGTCGCGTTGATCGCACCAACACTCGTGCCACAGAACACGGAGACCCGTTCACCGCGAGCCGCCAGCGCCGGCAACAGCACCGACAGCGCCCCGATCTCATAGGCCCCGCGCGCGCCGCCGCCGGGCAGCACGACCGCGACCGTCGGGCTTACGCCGCTGCCGTTGGCGTTGATCGAGCCGGCGAGCACGAGGACCCGCCCGGGTCAGCCGATCTGCTCAGCCGCCACGCGGGCGGCGTCGAGCTCCACGGTTCCGTCTCGCGGTTCGATGATCGAGCACCCGCCGACGACGATGTGGGCGGCCTCTGACCCGACCCCAAGGCAGCACAATTCGATGGCGAACAGACGCGTCATCCGGCCATGCTGAACGCGGTGCGCACGCGAGTCTATGGCCGGGTGGCCAAGAGGCCCGCCCGATCAGCCGGGACCCGCGACGGTGCGGAGCGCTTCGCATCCGTGAGAGCCGAATACCCTTGAGTAACCTGATTGGTGTGAAGAAAACGGATCTTCGATGAGCGCGTTCCGCGGCCAGGGCCTCGGGTCTACGCACGGTGCCGCCCCGGGCAGCGTCCGGCGGGCGTTCGGCTCCAAAGACAAGCCACCGCCGCTGATGGATCCGACCCGGGAGCGCGACCGCGGGCGCATCCTCCGGCTATTCGCGCCTTACCGGTGGCGGCTGGCGGCCGTGCTCGCGCTGATCGTCGTCGGGGCCGGGCTCAGCATGGTCTCGCCGTTCCTGCTTCGGACCGCGCTCGACGACGGGATCTTCAAGCACGAGACGACGCTCCTGACCGAAGTGGTGCTGGGGATGATCGGGATCGCGATCGTGACCGCCGCGCTTAGCGTGTGGCAGACCTACGTCTCGAACGTCGTCGGCCAGCGCGTGATGCACGACCTCCGCGCGGCCGTCTATCAGCGCCTGCAGCGCATGTCGCTGGCCTTCTTCACGCGCACGCGCACGGGAGAGGTGCAGTCGCGGATCGCCAACGACATCGGTGGCCTCGACAACGTCGTCACCACGACGGCCACGACGATCGCGCAGAACGCGACCACGGTGATCGCTGCGCTGGTCGCGATGTGCCTGCTCGACTGGCGCCTGGCGGTGATCTCGCTCGTGTTCGTGCCGCTGTTCGTATGGCTGACGCGACGTGTCGGCAAGGTCCGGCGCAAGATCACGACCGAGCAGCAGCGGCGGCTCGCCGATCTGTCCGCGCTCGTCTCCGAGTCGCTGTCGGTGTCGGGCATCATGCTCGGTAAGACGATGGGTCGCAGCCGCGACCTGGCGGAGCGTTTCACCGGCGAGTCGCAGGGAATCGCCGACCTCGAGGTCCGCTCGCGGATGGCGGGCCGCTGGGTGATGTCCTCGATCCAGATGACCTTCGCCATCCAGCCGGCGATCATCTACTGGCTCGCGGGCCAGAGCTTCATCGGAGGCACGATCTCGATCGGGACGGTGGTTGCGTTCACGACATTGCAGACCCGGCTGCTGTTCCCGATCCAGTCGCTGCTCGGGGTGGGCGCCGACATGGAGGCGTCGCTCGCGCTGTTCGACCGGATCTTCGAGTACCTCGACCTACCGATCGACATCGTCGAGGCCGAGCACCCGGTCGAGCTGCCCGCCGACGAGATGCTCGGCGAGGTGCGTTTCGACGCGGTCTCATTCAAATACAACGACCAGCAGGCGGACTGGACCCTCGCGGACGTCGACCTGGTCGTGCCGGCGGGGACGCGCACGGCCGTCGTGGGCGAGACCGGCGCCGGCAAGACGACGCTCGGCTACCTCGTGGCGCGCCTGTACGAGCCCCAGCGGGGTCGGGTGACGATCGACGGCGTGGACATCAGGAACGCGAGCCTCGCATCGCTCGCGGCGACCGTGGGGGTGGTCTCCCAGGAGACGTATCTGTTCCATTCGAGCGTGCGCGAGAACCTGCGCTTCGCTCGCCCCGACGCGACCGACGAGGAGATCGAGGACGCGGCCCGTGCCGCGCGGATCCACGACCTGATTGCGTCGCTCCCCGACGGATACGACACCGTCGTCGGCGAGCGCGGCTACCGCTTCTCCGGCGGTGAGAAGCAGCGGATGGCGATCGCCCGGACCGTTCTGCGCAATCCACCGGTGCTCGTGCTCGACGAGGCGACGAGCTCGCTCGACACCCAGACCGAGTACGCCGTGCAGGAGGCGCTCGAGCGATTGGCCGAAGGGCGCACGACGATCACGATCGCGCACCGGCTCTCGACGGTGCGCGACGCAGACCAGATCGTGGTGCTCGACAAGGGACGCATCATCGAGCGCGGGACGCACGACGAGCTGATCGAGCGTGGCGGCGCCTACGCGGCCCTGGTGGCGCGCGATGTGACGGCCGCAGAGAGAGTCGGGCCGGGGTCCTAACCCGAAGTCCCGGGAACCTCGGCCTAACCCGACGTTTCCGGGCGTCGCCTAGCCGGGAACCTCGGCCTAGCCCGACGTTTCCGGGCGTCGCCTAGCCCGATATTCCCGGAACGTCGGCCTCGCCGATCAGTCGTCGCTCGCCGCCGCCTCCGCCGTGGCCGCGCGTGCGCGAAATGTCCCCGGCGCCAGTTCGCCCTCGGCCCGGGCTCGGCCGAGGGCGTTCGCGAACCAGGCGAGGTCGTCGAGCGTGATGCCGAGGGCAATTCCGGTCGCGGGGTCGTTCGGTTCGCCGGCCTCGTCGAATGCCTCGCCCACGAACGGGATCAAGACCGTGTTCCGCAACGGCACCGCCTCGCCCTCGATCGCGATCAACGCCAGATGCTCGACCGCTCGTGAGCCGGCAGCCACCCCGATGCTGTAGCCGACGAAGCCGATCGGCTTGTTACGGAAGCCGAAACTGACAAAGACGCTGTCGATCGCGTTCTTGAGCTCGCCGGGAACGCTGTGGTTGTACTCCGCGGTGAGGATCAGGTAGGCGTCACCCTCGGCGACCTTGTGGTTCCAGCTGCGCACGATCGGCTCCGAATACGTCGGGTCGGCGAAATCACCGATCGAGCCCATGTGCTCCTGGAAGAACGGCAGCCGCCAATCACGCAGGTCGAGCACCTCGACCTCGAATGCTCCGTGGCGCTCGGCCTGGGCGAGGACCCAGGGCAGAACTTTGTCAGCCGAGCGGGTCGGACGCGTACTACCTACGATGACTTTCAGCTTGGGCATCGGCGGCCTCTCATCGGAGTCTGTTGAGAAATCAAGGACCACTATAATAATTACCTTGAGCGATCAAGGAGTGAAGCGATGATCTCGGCGACCCTGTACAGCGACCCAGCCTGCCCTTGGGCCTATTCGGAGAGCCCCGCGCTGCGGGTGCTCGAATGGCGCTACGGCGATCAACTCGACTGGCGCCTGGTGCTGATCGGGCTCTCAGAAGATGCGTCTCGCTATCAATCGCACGGCTACACGCCACTTCGTGGCGCGCTCGGGCACCTCAAGTTCCGCCGCTATGGGATGCCGTTCTCGCCGTCGCCGAAAGAACGTATGAGCGCGACCGCCCGCGCCTGCCGTGCCGTCGTGGCCGCGAGGCTCGCGGAGCCCGGGAGCGAATGGCGCGTGTTCCGTGCCCTCCAGCTCGCCAACTTCACGACGCCGCTGCTGCTCGACGATGACGCACAGCTCGCCGACGTGCTGCGCGGCGGCTCGGTCCTGGATGCCGATGCGATCATCGCGAGCCTCGACGATCCCGAGGTGACCGTGGCCTACCAACGCGACCGTGCCGAGGCGCGCAGGGCGGCCGGTTCTCCGTCTGAGCTCCAGGGCAAGACCGCGTCGTCCGATGGCCCCGTGCGCTATACGGCGCCGTCGGTCGTGTTCGAGCTCGCCGGCCGGCGGCTCGAGGCCGGGGGTTTCCAGCCCGTCGAGGCGTATGACGTACTGGTGGCGAATCTCGACCCGCACCTGGAGCGCAAGCCCGTGCCCGACTCGCCCGCGCCGCTGCTCGAGCATTTTTCCGACGGCGTCACGACGCAAGAGGTCGCCGCGCTCCTCGCGGACGGGAACGACGCCCCCGACCGCGATCAGGCCGAGGCGGCGCTCCTGGCGCTCGTGGCGGCGGGCGACGCCGTGCGGACGCCACTCGGGGACGACGCGTTGTGGCTTCGGGGCCACGCCCCCGCGGACGGGGCCGTTCGGTCGAGCGATCGCCGTCGAACCCTGTCTGTCGTCGAGTAGTGCCCTCGGACCACCGCTGCGTCAGGACGACGTGGTCGCTCGCTCGGCCCGATCACGGCTGCTTCAACACGGCGTGGTCGCGCGCTCGGGCGCGCTGCCGCGCCGCCGGCGCCGGCGAATCACCTCTGCGCCGAGCAGGGCGGCCAGCACCAAGCCACTCAGAGCGAACAGCGGGGGGTAGTCGGCATACCCCCGATACCGGAACACGATTCGGCTCGTGCCGGCCGGTACTCGGGCGCCGACCAGCGCGGGTGCCACCATTTCGGTCGGATCTGCCCGACCGTTTACGGTCGCTGTCCATCCGGGGTCAAAGGAGGAGCTCAGCACGACCACACCCGGCCGCCGCATCACCACCGTGACGGCCACCTCGCCCTGATCGAGGTCATCGCGTTCTGCGCGCACGCTGCCGGTCGGGACCTCACGCGAAACCGGAGGCAGCGGCTGGAGGGCAGCGCCCGTGTGGCCAAAGGCCACGCGCAGGTACGCCCCCTCCTGCGCCAGCCGGGAACGGAGGATGGGGATGCTCAGCTCGCCCACGTTGGTCCGGTTCGCGGCGAGCACGCCGACGATCCTCCCGACGTGCACGTAACCCACCGTCCCGATCGTCCAGAGCGAGTACATGCCCGCTCGCATCACCTCGCGCGCGGGAATCGGGGGAGGCTGTCCGGACGGAAGGATCAGATAGTGGATTCCGAACAGTGAGTAATCACCGAGATCGCTTTCGTCGAAGTGGTACTCGGGATCGGTCATCAGAGACGCCGTCCGGAGCGTGTATCCGACTTCGTCCACATCCCGGCTCTCCAGGTACTTGAAGACCGGAACGGCTCCCACCGTGAAGTCTGCTCCCCAGTTCCCCGGCATCCCCGCGTAGACACGACCGCCGCCGCCCCGCTTGACGGCGGCGATCAGACGGTCGAGCTGGGGCGCCTCGGACGCTTCTGCCTGCCGTTGGGAGGCGATGTGCGTGCTGTTGTGAGCGTCATAGGCGTCCAGCTGGATCCAGGCCGGCGCGAGCACCAGCACCGCAGCCGCACAGATGATGCCGTTGCGCGCCAGTCCGTTCCTTGACATCGCCCTTGGCCAGGCGAGACCGCGGGCGGCGCTCCAGCGCTCGAGCGCCGTCGAGATCGCGCGCACGCACCACGCGGCCCCGATGCCCGCGAGCAATACAGCAGCGAGCTGGATGCCCATCATGAATCGGCGAAAGAACAGATCGCTGCCGCCGGGGATGACGTCGACCAGCGGGCCAAACGTCGTCCTGCCGAAGGACAGCAGCACGCACCCCACGAGCACGACCACCAGCCCCCGCCCGGCGTCATCCCTTCTCCACCGAATGCACGCCAGCAGCACGCCGAGCGCCGCGAACAGCGTCACCACGGGGATCCGACCGGAGTCGAGCAGCCGGCCGCCGACGAGCCAGCCGAGCACGCGTCCGGCGCCATACCCGTTGACGAGCGGAGTGTCGTGGAGGATCTGGTTAGTCGCGGCCCACGTACGCTGCTCGATCAGCGGGACGATGACCCACGCCGAGACGAGCAGCGAGCCGCTGAGGAGAACGCCGGCGCGACGCAGCCGCTCCACGATCGGCGCGCCGGACACGAAGGGCCAAAGCAGCAGAGGCAGGATCGCCAGGTAGCCGGTCTCGAAATGCAAGACGACGGTGAGCGACACGAGCGCGACCGCGGCGAAGTAGCCGCGGCCCTCGCGTATCGCTCGCCAGGAGAAGCCCCACGCGAGCGGAAGGGTCACCGACGCCCACAGCTGCGTCCACACGCCGTAGCCGACCCAGACATACGCCTTCTGCTCGTAGCCGATACCGATCACGCTGACCAGGAACGGCGACATCGCCGCGGCGGCACCGGCCGCCCAGCGATCGGCGCCGAACAACCGGGCGGAGATGTAGATGCTGACCGGCCAGACCGAGAGAAGGATGTACAGCGTCCAGCGATACGCCCCATCGGGTCCGACGGCGAGCCCCATCAAGCCGGTCAGCATCGCCGGCAGGCTCTGGTAGTGGAGGAACTGCGGCGATCCCAGCCCCAGATAGGGAAACCAGCTGGTGAGCGGCAGATGACCGCTTCGGAATTGCAGCGCCGCGAACCGGACCATCTGCTCGTGGACCGAGCTGTCGTCGAGGTAGGAGACCCCCAGTGTCTCCGCTCGGAGGTTCAGCAGGTTCCAGGCGACCGCAGCGGCGACGAGGACCCACGGGCCGCGTGGGGGGCGCTCGCCCGCGGGCATCCGCGGCTCAGCTGTTGCCGGTATTCCCGCTGCCGCTGTTGCCGGTGTTTCCGCTGTTGCCGGTGTTGCCGGTGTTGCCGGTGTTGCCGGTGTTGCCGGTGTTGCCGGTGTTGCCCGTGTTGCCCGTGTTGCCGGTGTTGCCGGTGTCGACTTGGGCGCAGGTCGTAAGCCCGATCTGGGAGGCATCAGTCTCGAAGCTGTCGGACTCCTGATTACCCTGAGCAAGGTCCGCCGAGTTCGACTGCGAGACGGCATTTTGGTAATCCGCCAGCTCCTGGCTGGCGTCGGCGTAGAGCTGCTTGATCAGCCCCGAGTCCTTCGATGGCTGCGCGAGTCCCTTGATCTTCCCGAGCTCCTCGTGGCCGAGCGCGAGCAGGGTCGCGACGCCAGACTGCTCGGCGGAGACGTTGTCCGCGCTCTTGGCCGTCGCGATGTTCCGGTCCGCGGCGGCGATCTGGGGATTGATGTTCGCGCAGACCGCGTCGGCCTTCGTGATGTAAGAACTGAGCGAGGTGCTGGAGCCTCCGCCGCCCGCCACGACGACCACCACCACCACGATCACCACGACCACCGCGGCTCCCGCCCCGATCAGCTTCCACGGCGTCGACTTGGGGGGTGGCCCCAGATCATCGAGATCGTCAAAACCCCCGGGGGGACTCACGTTGCGTCCTCCATCCTCATATTCGCCCGCCCCTCTCCATCCCGGCACCCCGTTCGTTGCCTGCCCATCGGAAGTGTATCGGCATCGTCGCCGCCACGAGGTCTCACGGGCGCCGGTTTCATGCGTCGGAGCACGCCGTCTTGCAGGCCAGTGGCGGGGCTACACTACGCGGCTCGATGCCTGCGAGTGAGCTGATCGAGAGGGTTGCGCAGCTCATCGAGGAGAACGCCGCTCGCGTGCCCGAGCCGACGCGATCGGAGATCATCGCGCTCGAGCGGCGCCTGCGCGAGCCGCTCCGAGTCGCCGTTACCGGACGGGTGAAGGCGGGGAAGTCGACGCTCGTCAACGCCTTGCTTGGTCAGCGTGTCGCCCCGACCGACATCAGCGAGTGCACGCGAGTGGTGACCTGGTTCAAATATGGTCATCCGGAGCGGCTCGTGATCAACCTGCGCGGCGGCGGCGAACACGTGTCACAGCTGGCCAGCGGCGGGGTTCTGCCGCGCGAGCTCGACGTTCCCGTCGAGCAGGTCGCCTCGGTCCACGCGTACCTCGCCAACACCACGCTCCGTTCGATGACCTTGATCGACACGCCCGGGCTCGGGTCGGTGCACGACGAGTACAGCCGCGCCACACGCGAGCTGATCGCCACCGACAGCACCGGCGCTGCGGCGACGGCCGACGCGATCGTGTTCCTCATGGGCGGCGCGATGATGGCCGACGAGCTCGAGACGCTGCAGCTCTTCAAGGGTGGTGATGGGGACGGCGAGAGCTCGGCCGCGAACGCGGTCGGCGTGCTCAGCCGGGCCGATCAGCTCGGTGACGGCACCCGCGACTCGTGGGAGGTCGCCGTCGAGCTTGCCGGACGCTACGCGGGCACGTTCCGCAACGAGGTGGCGACCGTGGTGCCGGTCGCCGGACTGGTGGCCGAGGCGGCCGAGGCGGCGCTGCTCACCGAGCGCGACGTGCGCGAGCTATCCCGGCTCGCCAAGCTGGAGCCCAAGGTACTGAGCCGGATGCTGTGGTCGGCGGACCGCTTCAGCTCCACCGACGCTCCGGTGCCACCGGAGACCCGCGAGCGCCTGCTCGAGCTGCTCGACCTCTACGGCATCGGCGCGGCCACCCGCGCGCTGAGCGACGGCGTGTCCGGCGCGGTCTCGCTACGCCAGGCGCTCGCCTCGACGTCCGGGATCGCCGAGGTCAAGCAGACGATCGCGTCCCACTTCCACGAGCAGGATCACGTGCTCAAGGTCCGATCAGCGCTCGACATCCTGCGGCGCATCAGTTATCGCGGTGTCGGCGACGGTGCGCGAGATCCTGGCCTCGAACGGCTTCGAGGAGAGGTCGAGAAGCTGGCGGACGACCCGGTGATGCACCCGATCGCCGAGCTCGAGATCGCCCACGACTGCAATGTCGGCCGCCTCGAGCTTCCCGATCAGATGCTCGAGGAGATGCGGCGACTGTTCGCGCCCGGCAGTCCCCGCGCTCGCCTCGGCGCCGCGAGCAACGACGCGCAGGTCCTGCGCGCCGCTGCGATCGACGGGATGAAGCGCTGGCGCGTGTTCAAGGTCACCGGCGCCACACCCCCCCAGGCTCGCGCCTGCGACGTCGTGATGCGCTCGTTCCAGCTCCTGCTGCCGGCGGCCTCGTGAACTGTTGGGTGGCCGGGATATGAAAGGTTGGTCGCTCGGGATCGACTTCGGCACGAGCTACACGGTCGCCGCCAGCGCGAGCGATGCGGGCGTGCTGACCGTCGACGTCGAGGGCAACGGACGCGACCGGCTGCCGTCCGCGGTCTTCCTCAACGAGAATGGGGAGCTGCTCGTCGGCACCGCCGCGGAGCGCCAAGCCAAGTTCGCCCCCGAGCGCTTCGAGCCCACGCCGAAGCGCTCGCTCGGCGAGGGCGAGCTGTTCCTCGGCGATCGCCTCGTGCCGGTCAGCGAGCTCGTCGCCGCCGTGCTTGCGCGGGTGTTCCGCGAAGCCTGCCAGTGCCAGGGCGAGCGACTGCCCGATGTCGTGCGGGTCACCCATCCGGCGGACTGGGGCGACACGCGCAAGGCGGTTCTCCTCGAGGCGTGTGCAAAGGCCCAGATCTCGGACCCGGAGCTCGTGCCCGAACCTGTCGCGGCGGCGGTCCGGATTGCCCTCCAGGTCACGCCCCCCGGGCGTCACATCGCGGTCTACGACTTCGGCGGTGGGACGTTCGATGCCGCCGTGCTGCTGCGAACCGACGACGGCTTCGAGGTTGCCGGTCCCCCCGTCGGCCGGGACCCCCTGGGCGGTGAGGACATCGATCAGCGGATCATTGATCATCTCGGCGAGCTGCTCGCCGAGGACCACCCAGATGAGTGGCGGCAACTGCTCGCACCCCAGGACCTCGAGTGGCGTGGCGCGGCCGCCGAGTTGCGAGGAGAGGTGCGTCAGGCGAAGGAGACGCTCAGCGAGTCGAGCTCATGCCAGCTGTGGGTGCCAGGGATTAAGCGTGGGGTGCAGCTCACGCGCCTCGAGCTCGAGGAGCTGATCAAGGACGACATCAACGCGACCGTCGACGCGCTCGAGTCCGCGCTCGCCGACGCAAACGTCACTGCCAGCCAGCTCGCGGGCCTGTATCTGGTCGGGGGCTCCAGCCGGATCCCGCTGGTCGAGCACACGCTGTGGGATCGGGTCGGCGTCAACCCGGCGGTCCAGGACAACCCGAAGTCCGTGGTCGCGAGCGGAGCCGCGGGGTGGACGCGATCCGTCAAGCCGCCGCCCGTCGAACCCGAGACACCGTCGGCGGAGTCGCGGCAGACCGGGCGGGTCGATGACCAGGTGAAGCTGAAGTCCGAACCGCCGCGCACCGAGGAGGCGCCCACCGTCGAGGCACCCTCCGCCGGATCGCTCACCGGCGAGCGCTTCCATTCGAGGCTCGCCGTGAGGCTCGACCGAGCGGCCGGGGCGGGCAGCGATCGCGCGATCGTGCAGCTGCTGACCCGCCGGGAGGGTGACGGGATGACCGTCCAGGTTCGCGACAGCCCCGCGAAGGGCGATACCGCGACGATCGCGGCGGCCGCGGTGGCGAACTGGAAGAAGCGGGCGCGAGGCTTCGAGGAGCTTTCGTGCGTGAGCGCGCCGGTCGCCGGGGTGCGGGGAGGGACCGAACGCCGATTCGTGCTCACCAGTCGGACCAACTCGCAGACAACGATGGTCGAGCGCTACCTCGTCATCGACGGACGCGCGCTCGTGATCACCGGTCCGGACGACGCCAACGAGATCGCGTCGTCGATCGTGCTCGGGGATGCCCCACCTGCCGACGGGAGCGCCTTCCATGCTCGACTCGAGCTCCCATCGGTACCCGGCTGGTTTCCCGCCGAGCGACTCAGCGTGTGGCCGCCGGGAGCTCCGCAGCCGCTGATCGCCGAGCGCGAGGTGCTCGCGCCCGACACCGACGCGGTCGGCTGGATTGAGGAACAGGTGCGCCAGCTGATGACGGAATCGGGTGCCGTGCTCGTTTCGCGCTCACCGATCCGGCTCTTCCGAGAGCTCGATGGCGAGCTGATCACCGTGACGTGGCGCGACGGACGCAGGCCGATGGTCACGCGGCTCGGAGCGGCGAGCGACGACTCGGGAACGTTCACCTTGCGGATTGCGGCTCCGCTCAAGGAGCCGCGGCTCTTTACCTTGGCTGACCGATTCTTCCTGCGCGCCGCGGTGCCATCGGCGGCCGGCTGAGCGTGCTCCGGGGGGCGCGGAGGCCGGAGGAGGCTTCGCTTGCCCGGAGCCGTCCACGTCGCTTCCCCGGGACCGTCCACGTCGCTTGCCAACCTGCCTGCGGGCAGGTAGCCTGCGCGCTCGGAACTCAGTCCAACTACGGGATCGAGGTCGAGACAATGAAAGGGCCAAAGCGGCCGTGGGGGCTGGTCAGGATCGCGGAGTCCGCGACCGCTCTGCGTCGTTCGATGACCACGATGCCGGGGGTGACTGTTCGTGGATGAGGTAGCCGCTCCCCCGCCGGAACCGGACACTCCACCGGAGCCTGAAACACCGCCAGAGCAGCCGCCGGAGGCTCCACCGGAGCCTGACACACCACCGACGCCGGACGCCCCACCGGTGCCGGACTCACCACCGACGCCCGACTCACCACCGACGCCCGACTCTCCCAGTCAGGACTCCGGCGACGATCCGGCGTTCTCACCCGATTCAAACGTGCAGGCGATTGATCCGATCCAGCCGGTGGATCCGGTCGAAGCCGTGCCGGCCGGCCCACCGAGTCCTCCGCCCCAACCGACGCCGGGCCCCGAGGATGAGACGGCGGACGTTGACGACACTCAGCCGGATGAAGGAGACACGTTCGAGCCGTCCCCTGAGCTGGAGGAGGAAGGGGACGAGGAAGGGGACGACGGCGGAGGGAACCCACCGGCTACCGACGCTCCCACCGCGACAGACGCTCCTCCTCCGGCGACGGACGCTCCTCCCCCCGCCGAGGCTCCTCCGCCGGCGACCGAGGCTCCACCGCCGGCGACCGAGGCTCCACCGCCCGCCACGGAGGGTCCCACCACGGAAGAGACGCAGACCACGCCATCAGAGTTTCCCCAGGGCGGCCCCGGTGGCGCGAACCCCGAGGACGATGACGAGGAGGAGCAAATCGACACCATGGGCTGACCACGTTCGTGGTCGCCGTGGGCGTCGGGAGCCCGTCAGTCGGACCGGATGAGGTCGCTACTCATCGTGATGGGCAAGAGGACCGGCCCGGGGATCGACCCAGCTTCATCGACTGCGCTCCCCGATGGACTCCCCGTCGATGGCGTCGACGGCGTCGACGGCGTCGACGTGGTGGTTGGGCTGCTCGGTTCGGCAGGCGAGCCCGACGTGCTGGTCACGATCATCACGTTGTCGCTCGTGGACCAGGCCGACTCGAACTCCGACAGGGGGAGCGATTCCTCCTTGCCGTCTGGAGCCCCGGGGTCGTTGATGAACACCGTATCGGTGGAGGGATCGAAGCCAGTCACGACGACGTAGTGGTTGGCCTCATCGGTGTCCTTCACACCGGCTTGGTGCCAGATCCGCTGGTCGTCGAGTTCGATCATCACTTCGCGACCACCCTTGAGGTAGCCCTCGAGGTCGCTCATGTTGCCTTCCTCGATCTTCGCCGAGATACCGTACTCACCGCCCATTTCGTTGATCGTCGCTACCGCCTGCTCAGGCAGCATCCCGTAATGAATGCTCGGCACGCCCGCGGGCGAGTCTTCCGCGGGTGTCAAGTGCGTCATCTCGTCGTGGTCGATCGCCCAGCCGGCGATCTGCTGCTCGGTCAGGTGGTGCCCGGTCGCCGCCTCGACGAGCATCGAGATCGAATTGGGGCCGCAGTATCCGTTCGCTCCCTGGAACGACCACTGCGACGCGTCGGCGTTCGGGTCGCCGATCACATCGCTTGTCGGCGCGGTGCCCCGCTCGGGGTCGCCGGAGCCGTCGTAACTCATGTCCGTGGGCGCCGGAGTCGAAGTCTCCGCGCTCGTCTCGTGCGCCGTGGGCTCGGGCTGCGTCGTCGGTGTCGCCGGCTCGATCCCGTATTCGGATTCGATCTCCTGCTCGACGGCCATCATCTCCTGCTCGATCTCGGCCTCCTCGGCGGTCATCTCCGCCTGCGGCGATCCGATGTCGGCAGGCGAGCCCGGCTCGGGCGGGACGCTCGCTGCCTCGGGCGGAGCGCTGCCGGCCTCGGCGATCGAGCCTCCGCCTAGGGGGTCGCCGGAATCGGCCGGAAAGCCCTCGTCTGCGTATTCGTCATCCATCAGCGTCCCTCGACCTAATCGTCCGCGTTCAGCGTAGCGTCGAAGTCCGCGTCCTCGGTGTCATCGGCACGCATCTCGTTGTTCGCCTCCGATTCCTCGGCCTGAACCTCGTACTGCTCGGCGGCCTCCTCGGTCTCCGCCGCCTGCGTCTGGGCCTCCTGCATCGAGGCCTGCTCTTTGGCCTCCTCCTCGACGGCCTGCGGGCTCGAGGAGGTCGATGTCGTTGCGGTGGTCGTCGTCGTCGGGGTGGTGGTCGCGGTCGTGGGGGTGGTGGTCGCCGTCGTCGGGGTGGTCGTCGCTGTGGTCGCGGTTGTCGGGGTGGTGGTGGCGGTTGTGGCGCTCTCCCCGATCAGCTCCTGCGCGAGCTGCGGATCGGCCTCCTCTAGCTGTTGCTCCGCCTCCTCACGGATCTCCGCGGCCTGCTGAGGGTCGGAGCTGGCGTACTCCTCGTACTCCTCCTCCTCCGCCACGAGCTCCTGCGCGAGCTGTGGGTCGGCCTCCGCGAGCTGCTCCTCCTGCTCCTCGATCTCAGTCGCCGACGTCGCGGACGGGTCCTCTGTCGGCTCCGAAGCCGCGGTCTCGTATGACGGAGCTTCGGCCTCCGTTGGCTGTGGGGGCTCCTCCTCCGTGGGCTGTGCGTACTCCTCAGGCTCGGAGACGGGCGCGGCTGTTTCTGACACTGTCGTTGCTCCCTGGCGTCGTGGTTTGCCCTCTGGCGTGCTGCAGTTGCCTCGGTCCTGGCGTGGTTGACCTCAGGTGTGGCGTGGTTGACCTCAGGTCTGCGCGGAGGTGGACGAAGTCGTCGGTTCCTCGGTCGTCGACGTGCTCGTGGTCGGCGGCGACGGAGGGGTAGGGGGCTCGTCGGGGCCGCCCGTAGTGCTCGAGCTCTCGCTGCTGGACTGCGCGGCCTCGATCATCAGTTCGGTCGCGAGCTGCGGGTCGTCCTCCATCAGCTGGACTTCCTCCTCCTCAGTGATCTCCTGCGAGAGCTGCGGATCACTCGACGAGTACTGCTGGGCGACCTGTTCCTCAGACTCGAGCTCCTGGACGAGTTGCGGATCCTGCTGCTCGAGCTGCTGCTCGTCGGACTGGATCTCGGAGGTGCTCGGCGTGGCTGGGGTCGTTGGCTCGGCAGTCGTGCTGCTGTCGTGCTCGGACGTTGTGGAGTCGCTCGTCGGGTCCTCCGTGTGCGGCTCAGCGACAGGCGCGGCATCTTGCGACATAGGGCCCCCTAGTTGGGTGATGGTCGGTGGCATAGCCTAGAACTTTGGCCAACCGAGAACAAGAGCTTTGACGGCTAATCGTGCGTATCCGGCGCCGAATCAGCCGGTTAGTATGTCCATGCCGAACTCGTCGAAGAACCAGTCGTCGTCTCTCAGTCTGATCGAGCGGTAGTGCTGACGCAGGCGCCACGCGTCGCCTGCCAGCAGGTGCGACATCCCAGCGACGAACCCCGCTCTGCTTGCGTGACGCTGGAAAAGGCGTGAGACACGCTCCTCGTTCATGTGCAGGACCGCCATCCGCATCTGGTTGTGCAGGACCGCCTTCCAGTCGATCTCGTATGGATGCTTGGCGCGGAACAGATGCGGAACGACTACGCCCGGAACGATGATGCACTCGTAGCCGAGCAACCACAGACGCAGGCACAGCTCGTCTCCGATGCTCCCCCAGATGAGGATGCCGGGATCAAACCCGCCCACTCGTCGGAACAGGTCACGTCGCATCGCGACGAAGCCGGCGCCGACGAACGGAACGCAGTAGGGCTCCTCGCTTCGCTTGCGCTGCCACTGCCAGCGCAGTTCGCCGTCCCATTTGTGTCCGAAGCCGGTCAGCGACTGGTCGGAGAGGGAGCTCAGACCCGGCGCGACCACTCCTGCTGTTTCGCTGTCGAGGGCAGCTCGGAGCGGCGGGAGCCAGTCCTCCGGCAGCTCGACATGGGCGTCACTGAAGACGACGACCTCGCCGCGGGTTCGGCCGACGCCGTGATTGCGCGCGGCGGAAGCGCCCCGGGAGCGGCGCGGGGCCAGCAACGTCACCCCGTGGTAGCCGTCGCGCAGGAACTCCGCACTGGCGTCGTTCGAGCAGTCGTCGACGACCACGATCTCGGAGCGCTCCGGGAGCGTCTCGAGGAACGAGTCGACGGTGCGACGGAGCAGCTCTCCCTCGTTCCGACTCGCGATCACGACGCTGACCTTGGGGTCGCTTTGGGATGCCCTAGTGAGGGTCAAACGGATCCTCGTCCTCGGGCGGCGTACCCCGGAGGTCGGGAGGTCGACTTCGCGCGTCCGGAGTGCCACCGACCGGATCCTTGGGAGCGTCCCGGCCAACCTTCCCTCCCGTGGGCTTGGGCGCCCACACGTCGCCTCCCTGGACGCGAACGAAGCTGCGGCGTCCGTCGAGACCGAGGTACGGGCAGCCGTCGATCTCGTCGCGCAAGCGAAGCTCGCGATCGCCCGGAGCGATCCACGCGACCTTCCCCGTGGAGATCCACGACCCAACGTCGAAGTCGAGCCGCTCGACGTCCTCGATCATGCTTGACCAGCCGTCAACGGTCTCGTAGTGGTCGGTCCCCCAGTCGTTGAACCTCGTGAGCGCCTCAGCGATCGGATCGGCGAAGTAGGCGATCGCAAAGCCCTGATGCGATCCGATCTCGACCTGCGAGACCACAGCGCGCATCGACTGGGCCTGGAGCAGGCGCGGGACTACGAAAGGCACCTCGGGCCCCGGCTTGCAGAGGAACGGGAATCGTTCGACCTCGCGAGCGAGCTTGACCGCGCCTGTGAGTGCGAAGAGCGTCGGCAGCGGTTCCTCGAGCGGGCGAACAGGATTGTCATAACGCCACCAAAGGCCGTCAAGGCCTCGCGTCTCCAACGAGTGGATGAGCTCGGCACCGGTGAACGGACACCGCGCGAGTGCCAGGCGAGGGACCGACTCCAGGTAAGCCTCCTCGAGCGAGGTCACGGCGCGAGTCGCCTCGGCGTCCCCGGTTTCCCGCATCCGAGCGAGCGCCTCGTAGTAGGGCTCCGCCGTCCACCGCCGGCTCATCGCGTCGGGCTCAGAGGGGCTTGCCATACCACGTCCTCTGGGAGTACCACTGTGTTGGGGTGGGCGCGCCTGCCTGGAACCGGATCCCGGGCTGTCCAGGGTTGGTCGCGTTCCAGAGGTGCGAGTCGACGATCTTATTTGCGATCCCGTCGTAGACCGGGTTGCCCTTGGTGTCCCAGCTCATCAGATCAGCGTGCATGTTGTGAAGGGATGGGTCGCTACGCAGCGCTCGCAGAAGAGAGGCTTTGGTCGCGAGTTCATCGCGATACTGACTCCACTGCTCGTCGGGGATCTGGTCCCTCGTCAGGAACTGACCGTCGCTCCCTCGCGGGCGGGCCCCGAGCATTGTTCCGTCTGACTTGCGGATCGCGAACAGGTCCTTATCCCCGGCGAACGCCTGTGGCAGCACGGACCGCACGTTTCCAGATTGGTCTTTGACCTCGAGTATCCGCTCGACACCGTTCGAATCGGTGAACGTGCGCACACGGACGCGCTCCCCGTCGATCATCTGCCAGTCGTGCTCCGTGCCGGTGCGCTCGTCGAACGGTTGGTGCAGCACGTCGCGCTGATGCTGTTGGTCGCTGTATTCCTGCACTCGCTGGTCATAGCGACCCCAAAGGTCGTTCGCGTCCGGGTTGTCGCGGGTCAGAGTGGGGTCATCTTTGTCCGGCGGGAAGAGGTGGACGTCGGGCTCCGGCGCCCACACCTTGCCGAAGTCTTCGGGACGAGCTCCGAGCGACAGATCCGCATTGTTCGTCGTCTTCCACTTGAGCAGCTCCGATTTCGGCAGCGCCGGCACGACCGTACCAGGCTCGATCGGGGTTCCGTCGGGGCCGGTGAGATTCTGCGACTCATCGATCCGCTCGCCCTCCAACAGGAGCCGATTGGCGACCGGATCCGTGGGCCTGACGTCGATGATGACCCCCAGGTTCGTAAACCGGGGATCGCTGTTGAGGATCGACTGCAGCCTTGTCGTCTGATCCTCGTTGAATCCGTACGACATCGGGTCGGTGATCGGTTCGTTAGGCGCTTGCTCTGGAACCGGAGGCTCCGGGTCATCCATCGCGTGGACGGGCGCGGGCGCATCATCCTCCGTCACCGGGGCGAGCGGAGGCTCCGGGTGCGGCACGAGGCCAGGCTCCTCCGGAGGCGTCGGCGTCTGTTGCCCTTCCTCGAGCGGCGGTGTGGGTATCCCCGGTTGCTGGTCCTCGATCGGCCCCGGGGGTCCATCCTCGTTCGGCGGCGGCGCAGACGTTCCCGGCACCGGCATCGGCTGCGGCCCCTGTTGCTGCGCGTTTTGAGGTAGCACGTAAGACGGCAGCGGCTGGATCTCCTCAATCGGTTCGATCGGCGGCTTGTTGGAGAGGAGGCTGGGGCCGGAGGTACTTTCGGGGGTGGGTTGGGGTGCGGGTTGTTGGGTGGGTTCGATGCTGGGGGTGGGCTGCGTGCTCGGTTGGATGCTCGGCGTCGGCTGTTGCGAGGGCTGGATACTGGGGGTGGGTTGGGGTGCGGGTTGTTGGGTGGGTTCGATGCTGGGGGTCGGCTGCGTGCTCGGTTGGATGCTCGGCGTCGGCTGCTGCGAGGGTTGGATGCTGGGGGTCGGCTGCGGACCGGGTTGTTGGATTGGTTCGACGCTGGGGGTGGGTTGGGGCGCGGGTTGTTGGGTT